>SXGQ01225762.1_pt1 | contig 57290 bp, 115 predicted proteins | sample 3178371 | NCBI WGS metagenome assembly SXGQ01 (sample SAMN11356859, study PRJNA531348) | freshwater metagenome | isolation source: freshwater sample F1-20 | place: China: Fuxian Lake, Yuxi | collected 2017-12-25
CTATTTATATTACACTATTTAGTATTTAGAAGAAAACCCCAAAGCCTCGTCTTTACACGGAAGGGATTTGGGGCAATCTATTTATATTACACACTATTTACTATTTAGTCAATCACTATTTATCAGAGTTTGAAATGGAGGGTATTAACCAAGTATGAATCGGTCTGTAATGAATAATAATTCATCAAATGATATTACAGGTTTCTCTTCTAGTATTTCAATGCAAAATAACTTATTCATTGTAGCTAAAGTATATATAAACAGCAAAAACAATACTTAATATAATAGCAAAAAATAAAGGTGCATTACTCATTAATCCACCTTAATAGATGATCTAGCTCATGAATTGCACTTTCTAATTCATCTACTGCACTTTGATCAGCATTATGCTCAACCATAAGAGCTTTGTATTCTACAATCCTATCATTGATTTCTTTAATAATTTGCTCACTCGACTTCATCTTTATCTCCCTGTGTTAAGGTATAACCGCAAACTTCTAAAGCCAACTCTAGTGCTTTTTTATAGCTATTAGCTTTAATTAATTTCACGGGCTCTTGCATATCTGCACTTTGCCAAAGCTTAAACTTCATCTTCGTCCTCCTCTTCCTGCTCGACATCAATAGCTTCAAAGCTATAATCAACCTCATCCCAATCGAGCATAAAGCCATTAGCGTCGGTGCAATTCTCAGCCATCTCTGTTGCCTTATCAACTGCTTCCTCATCTGATGTGGCCTCCACCTCGATGTCCACTTCTGCGATTTGGTTGCGTTGCATACGAATCGTGAATTTCTTTAGGGGTTTTTCGGTGTTGTTCATATTTTTAATATACTCCTTTTATATTTATAGTCAAATTATATTTTTGGGTATTTCTATTTGCCACTTACTATTAATCCATGATAGGATCTTATCTGACCAGTAACCACTTACTATTTGAAACAAATCTCTTTCAATTCTAATCCTATCAAAGCTATAATAGATATACTGATTAATTAATTTCTTTGTATTATAATTACTATCAATAACATCTATCTTAATAGTAGTTAATGTTTTAGGAATAGTTACTTTGATAGTTCCACCAAGTGCTGTCTCGCCTATTTTGAATGTTTTGGTCATATATTTACTATATATTAAATTCTTATTTAGTCAATTTATTTTTCTTTATCTTAAAAGTAATAGTTCCAATACCAGACTTATTAACTGGATGAATATGATACCATTCTATTTTCTTCATTAATGGATGATTAGCAATAGATCCAACGCCAGCTATTTCTACTATTTTCTTTTGATTCTTTTTCTTATCAGACTTACGCCATTCTTTAGCCCATTGAATAAAGATCTTATAGTTATTCTTTTTATATGGAAAGCGGAAGCTCATATTATTTCCAATCTAAAACAAAATTATTTTTAAGATTTTCTGCTAGTTCTTTTGCTTTATGTTCATTTTCTGCTTCTACTTGAAGGTATGCAGAACACATTTTTTCTACTTTAAGAATATACATCTTTTTATATAAGAATCTCTCAATCTCATCTGGATTAGCAATTCCACTAATCATAATTAAGCTCTACTCCATTTCGCGCCCCATCTATTTAATGCTTCTTTTGTTTCTTTGAATGTTTTGAAATAAGTATATTGCGTTGGTTCACAATGAGGAAATACTTGTTTAGCAACCCATACTTTCTTATTTAGTAACTTTTTATTATACTCGCCAGTAAACAAATAAGGATTCTGGTTAATCACGCAATCTACAATATAACAAAATGTCGTGGGTTTGTTGATGTAGTTTGCTATGTATTGGTATGTGCTGTTCATCTATTAAATATAACCTAAATTATTATTTAGTCAAGTAAATATATAATGTGTATAATACTATATATGAGCATATTATTAACCTCAAAAGAATATAAATCAGATTTAAGTATTGAACAGCTTCAAGACCTAATATCTCTTATTTCAAATCCTGCAGTTTTTATTTTACCAGAAGGAAAAGCATATACAGATATCAAAAAATTAGAAATCTCAGTTCAAGATGAACCAACAAGGGTAGATCGTATGGGTTCAAAAGCCGCAGAACTAAAAATTGAATTTAGATAAATTCGTTATTTAGCCAAGTAAATATAATAAAGAAACCCAATCCAAATTGCTAATGATATAATAGTTATTACTGCTGTTTCTATTAGTAATCTACCTTTGCTTTTAACTACTGGAAAGTCATCCATCTATTTATATTAAGTTAATTATTATTTAAGTAAAGAAAAATATGGTTTCAGCGACACCAAAAAACGCTCACAAGATATATGGTTGGCACAGGGTTCCGCTTTATGCCAACATCCAATCTGTGATCTGATACGGAAACTTTTATACAGAGAACAGAAAGAAAATAGGGCGCCTTGGATTCTTTCTTTTACAGCTCCTCGCATTTGAGAATCTGCTCTGTATCTTTATATATTAATCTTTTTTTTCTTTTTCGTCAAGTTGTTTTTTTACATCTTGAATTCCCAACAAATCGCTAAACAAAGACCCAAAAAAATTAAAACAATCTCCATAAGATAATTCTTTCTCCATTTGTTTTTTACTCATACGCTCTATTATACATCAAATACAACAGATTGTAGAACAAAATTATTAAATTAAATCAAAATCTTCGAAAAAATTAATATTTTTAACTTTTTCTATAGTATCAATTGAGCTTTTATCAAATTGATTCTGAATAAATATTTGATCCCTGTTTATGTATATATTGATCTTGCCTTTTCGATATAGATTAGCCAAGAACGAATCATATTGCATTTTAACTTTTGTAAAATTTTGCAAAATCTTAACAGCTCCTTCATAAGAGATTATAACAGAGTGAACTTGAAAAAATTGAAAATTCTTATTGTCGGGCTTTACCCATTGCTTTGATTCATCCATATAATAGCCCCAAGGAGGATTAAAAATCTTTAACCCATCTTCAGTATTAAACCCGATGGTTTCAACGAAAAAACTACTAAGATTTAAAAAATACAAATCTAAATCTAAGGGAATATCATCTAAAATATGATCTAAAAATTTTGGCAGATCAATATTCCATTGAGGTCTTATTATGCAGTCATCTTCTAATACAAGAGAGTAAGGAATTTTGTTAGCTACAATATGTTTAACAATTTCTATATGAGAAAGAAAACATCCTACTGAACCATTCGTTAAACTATGATGATAATTTCTAATGTTTTTCTCATTTGCTATTTTTAATGCTTCCCAACTATCTTCTTGTACCTTATCTTTATAATCTAAGACATTAAATCCTCTTGTATCGATTGCTTCAAAAAATTTAGCACTAGGAAATAAATTTAAAATGGCTTTTCTATTTTCTTCTTTTTCTTTTAAAGAAATGCAATATATATTATCTCTTAATAATTTAGCAAGTTCATAAGAATTATCCATATGTTTATATATAATAGCGGAAATTATTCGATACTTCCAAACGATTTGCTATTAACGGAAGCAACCACCGATGACCAAAACCACCTCACCAAACTTTATGCGACATTTAACTCAACATCAAGTTTTTTCGTTTTACCCATCCAAGGTTCTGGCATAATGTGTTTAAGCCAATCTTGCATAGATGGAATAAATCCCAAGTCCTCTGCTACATGTTGCTCGCCAACCCATCTAGTAGGAATCTTTTTGCCATTGGATAATGTGATCGTATGACCAAATATCCTCTCACACATAAATATACCCTCGGCGTGATGTCGCAAAGCACGATGTCGGAAGTCTGCCATCATCATCTTTGATTCATCGAACCAATCGTGAATCTTCTGATAATCTTCTGGATTTCCACCCCACTTCTTTGACGAAGAGACAGAATGATGGTAGGGATTAGCCATTAGAAACTTTCTTCGCTAGAGTTCACTTCCTCAATCCTCTCATTGAACTCAAGATTAACCTTGCGGTTAAGAACATCAAAGTGAAATGTTCCATAGCTACCTCCGTTAATCTCCCAACCTCCGTGGCTGGCTTCTAACTTATCATAGCATACTTGCTCAAGGATATCACGAACACTTCCTTCGCCACCACCAGTTTCAACATGAGTTTGCTTTTTCTCATCCCATTTAAGATGTTTGCCAGTAAATGAACCTTTAACCACTAGTTTAGGCTCTGATAATTCTTTGCCTCTGTGATCTTCATATACAACCTCATCAATCTGACCACTATCTCCACAACCATCAAAGGTCACTTCGATACTAGCTACTCTGGTTTGTTCGAGAGTATCAAATAATAGTTTAGCATTATGCTTTACTTGATCTGCTTTCTTGATTTGGTCTGCTTTAATTTGTGCCATGATGTCTACCATCTTTGGCATTTTGATTTTTTTTGATTTAGATGTTTTGCTCATACATCCAATATAATCTAAACTTAAACTTTGTCAATCCCTGTTTAAGAAAATATTTAAAATATATACTATTGCAATAACACCAAAAATATAATAGTAATTCATTATTTAGTTACCCCTTATTTGCAGTTAATCTACTGATTCTTGATTTTTCTAGCAAAGCTTCTAGACGCTCAACCTGCTCCTCGTACCCATATTGTTGCCTATGCTTAAGGTACGAGATCTGATCTACAATCGCGTCTTGAATTAATTCCCAATCTTCTCTTTTAAAATTTTCGTCTGTATATTGGCTCATACTTTTAATATAACCTTATTTTAAATAGAGTCAATCACTTATTTAAAGTTTTTATAAGTTCGTCTATATCTGAGTGCAAAGATTCATCAATTGTGCCTTTTGAAGCAATAAGAGCATACAATAAAATACTAAGTTGTTCGTGAGTAAAAGAATATGTTTTCATATTTTATAATTATTTAAATTATTATACTTAGAAAATGAGCCAATTCTATTTATTTTATTTACAACTAAATGTTTCTTATTTCGCTTTTTAAAGCTCTTATATCTTTTCTTTACTCTTTGCTTCTTATTTAGCCAATAGTGAATGGGCTTTGTGTCTATCTTATAATAATTATATTTATAACTTATGTATTTATAAATACCATATAAACCAGATGAAAAGGCTAATAGAGTGATCGTTAATGCTGTAAGATGATTCATAGTTATTTTCTCCTAAAGAGTAGCAAAGAACTTAATCCAATGAGCATTAATGAATTTGTGCTTGGTTCTGGTGCTTTTGGGCAAAAAGTAATAGTTTCTCCATCGAAAATCCAACCAAATCCTCCAGTTGGCTCTGACGGCATTGGTTGAACATAAACATTTTGGATTAATTGATCTATTTCTCTTTGAGATAAATATGTAGAAGGTTTATCTATTTGTTTTCTTTGTATTAATGCTGGATTTTCTTCTCGCACAAAAACTACTCCATCTGATTCTTGGGTGCGTAATGATTGAGCCAAAGCCACATTAACAAACATTAATATAATTAAAAATAGTTTCATCTGTTTTCTTCTAATTTTTTTAATATATCCATTGTAATACCTTTATTTTCATCTGTCAAGTTCGCACTATGTTTATTTAGTATAGTTTGAATCGTATTATTTCTAAATGCTCTTAGTATATACCAGTTAAAGTCATACCCCATATTTAAAGAATTCCATTCAGTATTTAAAGCATAATAAAGATAACCTAATTCATCTTCGCTCATAGCTTTTATTTGGTTGTTTGTTATCATTATTTTACTTAATATGATTAGTGAAATGTATCAATGCCATTCCAGCTAACATCATAATAGTTGTAATAGTTATTTCGCTCATATTATTTAAATATTATTTTATTATTTCCATTTCTTATTGCAGGAAATACTTTATCATCGTGAGGACTTGTGCCGTGAATAAATTCAGTATAATCATCATAGCCATCATTGTCGCTATCTTTTAATTCATTTTCATTTTTTGCTATTTGATAATTTTGTTTTGTGCAAATCCACCTTCCATCAACCCAGTATCTACCATCTCTAACTTCACATTTATTTAAATAAACATCATTAGCTTCTACTTTTTGTTTTTCTATTCTTATTTCGGATTCATAAGCTGTTTGTGGCTTACTATTTTCATAGCTAGTTCTAAAACTCATTGAATAACCATCAAACACCATTTGCACAAAATCATCTGATAAGGATATGTTAATTGATATTATAAATAAAAATAAAGTGGTTTTCAGCAAGGAAAGGATCTTGCTAGGATAACCACCAACCTTGCTTCCTTGGGTCACGGCTTCCAAAGTATCTTTATTGTAGTTATTATTTAACATAAAGTCAATTATAAACTTAAAACAAAACAAAATCAACTAAAATAATCTAAATCTTTTTTAAACTTATTAGATGTTTTAAAACCAAGAAACTTTATTATTTGCTTATTTGTCATAGGTTCTGTGGCTAATTCTTTATATATATGTTTTGTATCTACTGCTATTAAATCCCATTCTTTTATAAGTAAATTATATTCTTTATTTGTTATCTTTACTGCTATAAAGTTAAAACTACTTTTAATTAAAATGTAATTTTCTTTACTTTCAGATGATATTATCTTTTGATCTTCATAGGTATCAATATAGTTAATATTAGTTAATTTTATATCTTTAAGACTATTAAGCAAATCAAGATCAACTATTGACCAGTTGCCTATTATTGCTTGGGGTTTTTTGATTCTATTATAATATAACTCTATTTTGTCATTTAATGAGCTTATTTTCATTAGTTCCAATAGTATTATACATTGATAAACAATAAAAAAGAATATATTTGTTTTATATTATTTGTGGATATATATTTTGAGGATAACCAATACTACTATAATCTATACTAATTTACTATACTTATTTCTTTGTTTCTTTATGTCTTTTAGTATCTTCTCTAGAGTATTTCTTAAAAACAACATAGTATATAAAGTTCCTAATAAGAACAACAATAAGATAAAGTATAATACTCCTAGTAGTAGGTAAAATGGTTTAAATATATACCCTTGTATATCAAAATGAATACCTAATAAAGACATAATATTACTTTTCACCCCTCTTTTTAATATACCTTCTTATTCTCTTTACTTCAAGTAAAATAAGAGCATTAAATAAGAATAGTGCCAAAAAACTGCACAAGAATATTACAAGATCAAGGCTAATAGTGAGGTTTAGGTCAGTATAGGCCAAACTATCATTAACTATAAAAAACATATTATTTATAACTTATTAGATAAATAAACCATCCAACAAGACATACTGCGAATAATGGCACAACTAAACTCATAAAGCTCAAATTCATCCTATTTTAGTGCCAATATTTTCTACAAATCGAAGTGCTTCTTCTCTCACATACCATTCCCAAGGACTTCCATTTCTATCAACCACAACACAATAATGCTCGCTATTAGGAATAAAGCTAATCTTGCCATAGTATTGAGTGGCATCTTCTATCTGGAACATAACTTCTTTGCCTATGTTTCTTTCCATAATTTCAATCTTTGCACCATCATTAACCGATTCTGCTACTTGAGGATATGTGACATCATAATCTAATGGGTTAGCTCCAAGTATAGGACTCATTTTTTATTTCCATTCTTTTTTGTTTTTTTCTTATTCTTTTTCACAAATTTCCAAATCTTACCATTCTTATCCAGATCAACACTCCAAAGCATAACTTTATTATAAACTTTCCATCCATAACCATCGCCCCACCTCATAGTGGTTAAGCTAAGTATATCACCAATATGATATAAAATTTTACTTAAAAGTAAGTTCATTTTCTTTTGCTTTTTACCTTTTTCGCCTCGCCCAAGCCTTTAATTAGTGCATAGTTAAAGCCAATATTAATATATTGCTCTCTGGTAATGTTTTCTTTGCCTAAACTTTCAAACATTTGTTCCATATCTGGACTCATATCCACATCAGCATCATAAACATTCTTCTTCTTGAACTTACCAACTTTAAGATAGTTTTTAGTTTTATTTGTTGTTTTCATAGTTTTTATCTCCTTTGTTGTTAAAATTAGTCTTGCTTCCATCCCCATTGTAGAAAGAAATAAGACCATTCACGCTCTGCACCTTTTTTTGTGAGTCGCAAATCTTTCATAGCATTTTTTAAGAACCAAGTTTTATATTCTTGGATTTGGTTTGCTTTCCAAGTATAGTTCGTGAACCAGCTATTTTGCTTGCAATAATCTAGGCTAAACTCTTTTTCTGCACCAACAGCTTTAAACATTTTAAGCAGGGCTTTTTCAAGGAATTTATCTATTTTCATTATTCAATCTCCTCATAAAACATTCTACAATGTTCTAAAGCAAAGTCAATATCTTTTTCTGGATAACCACTATTTTTTAGGAAACTTTTTAAGTCTCCATCTTTTTTATCATCGTATGGTCTAGGAAAACCATATTTCCAGCCAGAAGGCGGGTCAATAAATTTAGTTTTTAATCTCATTTCTTTTTACCTTTCTTTTTAAGAATATTTAATTCAAACTTATTATTTTTTGCATTAGCTACAATATGATTAAAACCTATAAGAATATACTCTTGTTCTGTCATAACTTTTCTACCTACATTCTCTAATAGCTTAAATGCTTTCTTATCGCCTTCTAAATCGACTACATAAGATGTAACAGATTTAAGATTGCTGTATTTAATTTGTGGAATTTGTTTTTTCATTGGTTAATCTTTCAGCTTCGTTATCGTCCCATTCTAGTTCTTCTCTGTATTCTTCAACTTCCTCAATAACATCATCTGGTGGCAAATTGCCAAAGATAATTTCAACAAGTTCATCTACCGACATATCAAAATAAGTCTGATAGATAAACTCTTTCTCGTCCTCTGAACAAGTCTCAAGGTAATCTTTGATAGTTTTAAACTTTTTCGTCTTGATCTTCTTCTTCATAATCTATTACTCCTATTTCATCAAATACATATCCGCATCCTTTAAGAAAATCTCTTAACTTACAGCAAATTTCATCAATGGTTGTTGCATTGAAAGTAATCTTATGATTAGTTTCTCTACCAATATCGTCAGCATATTCATACTTAAAGGTAAATTTATCTCTTTTGCTCATATATTTAATATACTGGAAACTTAAAAATTGTCAATAGGAAACACCAAAAATATTTACTTGAGCATTGGGATTTCTTCTGCCATCTGGACTATCCATCATATTATATTTAGTAGGATAATCTTGAGCATCTTCACTCATTCCACTCGGCATCCAACCTTCTTTTTGCCCTACCTTATCCACACTAGCACACCCAATAAAAAAGAATGTAAAAAGAATCCAAGCTAATACCACAAAAATAAATGCTACAATTCTTTTAATATTAAAGATCATTTCTTAAATTTACGCTTTCTGTAAGAATCTTATTTTCTTGTTGTTTTATAACTTCTGATACTTTCAATCTTGCACCATCGCAAGGAGAAAAATTACAATACCAAGCTATGAAAAATAAATCAATAGGTGTCCACATAAAATTATATGATAGGATAGTGGGTTTGAACCATCTATCCTACCATTACATTACTTGGCTGAGACAGAAACTACTGAACCACCAGTCTTGTTGGCAAATCGCTTACTAGCGATCTTTGCACCACGGAGAGTTGGGTAACTCTTGGGAGCAACAACAAGCTGACCAGTCGTAGCTTTGACTTGCCAAGTATATTGGGTTTGAGTTGTATTCATAATGTTAATATTAGTATATATTTGAATTAATGTCAATATATATTATTTTTTATTTTTAAACTTTTCTTCTGTGGGCTGTGGGTTAGCATCTTCTTTGTTGAAGATCGTCTTTTTACGCTTGCCCATTTCCATAGGTCTTGCATCTTTGCCTCGAACAAGATTGCCCCAAGGATTCATACCAGAGTTTTTAAGGTTAAAAGCAAAATTTTTGATTGCTTTGATTTCTTTATTTGTTAATGCCATATTCTAGATACTAACCGAATTTAAAATATAGATCAAGAATTATTTTTACATTTACAACCAGAGCAATCACAACCTAATTTCAAGCTCAACAACCACTTAAACGCTTTTTTTAACTTTTTTAACACTTTTCTTTTTAGACTTTTTTTTCTTTGGCTTTTCTTCTATATCAATTATATATTCTTCGCCGACAAAAGGCTCAAAAGTTTCCTCTTTACTGAATTTATCTTTGATAGCATAAAGAGCATCTTCTATTTTCCATTTGATAGTCCAATATAATTCATTTATAAGATTCATAGTCTTATTCCGAATATTCCACCTAAAATAAAACAAGCTGATAAAATTGCGATTTCCATAATATTGTTCTATTCGCTATTACACCTTGTTTTTAGGCTTTTCCTTAATATTTTTATTATGGGCTAAAACATCATCTAGATATTTATTTAACATATTACGACAAGTTCTTTCTTTTTCGGGGTCTTTGCTATAATAGGATTTTTCAAGAGCAAGTAATTGATCTCGCCAATGGTTTAAACTAGCTATATGTTCGCTTAAAAATTCAATTTTAGGTTTTTTGGGTGGCATCTTTTACCTCTTTTTTCCATATTTCCACAATTCTTTGACTATCATTCATATCATAACGATTACTGCTTTGCAAAAGAGAAAAAGTCTTTTCTGCTGATAATATTTTACTGGAAATTTTGTTAAACCCTTCTTTAAGAGCATCTTTACTATGATAATAACTGCTTTGCATATATGGATTTTGACTATCTTCTGATAAAATACTTTGAGTCAAAAGATAACATCCCTTATCATCCCTTTGGCAAAGAATAATATTTTGATATTTGTCTTTGGCATATATATCTGCAAATTCTTTTGATAAATTTAAGTGAAAAATGCAATTATGATAATATACAGCAAAAAAACTTATGGTATCATCAATAATCATTTTAATATACAGCAACTTTAACTACCTTGGGATTGCTATTTACAAACCTCATAGCTTCTTTTTCTGTCATAAAGAAAATATCAACAACTGGATATTTACCTTTACTAGCTTTCTTTTCAACAACTGCTGTGCCAGTATCGTGAGCAAATCTAAATCCAAGATTAGGAATATAAAGTTTTGAAAAGTAAGGTATGATTTTAGGGTCTACCGCAACGCTCTTATTAGCTTTAAGAGTAGCACCAGTAGAGCTTTGTCTCTTGGCACTCCAAGAATCTGTATTAGAACCTTTTGCCCAATAAGCGGTTAAGCGAACTTTGATTTGTTTCTTAGGAGTATTAGCTTTAATAAAATTATCAACCATTTGATCTTTATTAGATATAATAGGTTTCTTTGAAGATGATGCTATTTCATTCTTGAAAAGAATCCAAGAAGCACATAACAACACGAATATTTTACATAGTATTTTCATAACTTGTCCTCGACTTATTTAAGATTAATTTAAATTGATTAAAATGTCAAGCTAGATTAACTTCTTCTAGCGACTAGATAATTCCTTATGATTAATAGACTTCACAACAATATAGATTACACCCATAGGGTTTTTTATGCCCTATGAATGTATCCTATAATAGTATTATTTGGTAACAAGATCAGAAGCTCGGAGCTTGCTGGTCAATTTACGCTTGTCAAAGGAACGCCAATGACGAGTATGTTGATTGACCTTATCAAGAACCTTTGCTTCACTAATGGTAAATGTGCCATTAGTGTTGTCTGTCATCTTAACAAAGTATGTTTTGGGTCTGTTTGCCATAATGATGTATAATATATATATTTTAAGTATTTGTCAAATCAGATTTTTGCAAATTTTTAATTTTATCTTGCAAGTATAATACGATACCTTCAATTCTGATTGAATCTTTTTGAAGATTATTTAGTCTTTCTAAATAAGATTTTAATTCTGATTCTAGTTGTTCTTTTAACATATAATTTATATTATATATTATTCGAGGCAGTTTCTAATATTATTTATTGAGATTTTGTTTTATTTCTGTATATTTTATATTTGTATTTTCACAGAAAATATAAAAATTATCTGCATCAAATATTAAAATATAATCGTTGATTGATGCTTCTGGACGCACTTCTTCCCAAAAGAAGTCCTTTCTAAGACCATAATTCTTTTTCATTTTTAAATCCATACTAAGGTTAATCAATTTTTAAAAATTTGTCAATATTAATTTTTGATTACATAAAATAATATTTTAGCCTTTATTTATATTGTATTTAACAAAATTTGCTCTACCATCTGTATAATAAACATTCTTAAAGTTTAACTGGTTAATCATATCAGAGCATCCGTGACAAGGTGCGGAATGATCTAATATATTATTTCTATTGATTCTGGTATTAACAAGAGTTAATTTAGAACAATTTTCTTCGCCAAGTTTGATAACTGCATTAAGTTCGCTATGAGTTCCCACAATATCGCTTATCTTTTCTTTATTTTTATTTACATAATTGTATTTTAAATTCATTGGATGAGTCTTTATAGAGTTCATTCCAATACTTATAATACGATTGCGGTCAAGAATAAAACTAAAGTGTCTACATCTTAAATCTGCATTATGCTTATTGATAAGAGCATAAGTAACTTCAATAATCTTATCGAAGTTCATACTAATCTTTTTTATTTAAATCTTCGTATTGTTTTTCTACTTCGTCTGCTTCTTTGTCTAAATCTGCTTGTATTTCTTTTAAATAACTATCAATCTTATTCAAATCCATAGACTTTGGAGTATAAAAATTACTAATATAATTTGTGTTGGTATTACCAAAGAGTAATCTCAAAGCTGTATAAGCACCAATAACTTGTAAATAAGTAAAATGAACATTAAAAAATGGCTCAAAAAGAAAAGCCCAAATGCCCCAAATAATTCCGCTATAAAAAATAGCAAACATTAAATAAGTAATAAAAAGATTATACCAATTTACTTCTTTATTCATATTTTTCTAAATACTTTGGCGTAAATTCTCCAACATAAGCACCTTCAACATTATATTCAAAGTATTCAAATGCTTCTCCATCATCGCTCTTTAAATCTTTTGCTAACTGCTTAATCATCTTCCACTTATCATAAACTGCGACTGGATTTCCAGCTTGATTGGTGGTAAAACCTATAAGACATTTATCAAATCCATCTGCAAGAAGAATCTTGTCAGCATAATCTGGATAATTCATATCAATAAATGACTTGATTGATTTTCTTGTTTTGCTCATTTTTGCTATTGCCATTGTAAAAGGTGTCCTCTTAAATAAACTTATACTCACATTTTAGCTTACACGCAAGCTATTTTTTAATATATTTTTTGATTTTCTTTGCAAGTGCTTGAACCTTGTCAAGCTCTTTCCAATGTATTCCACCAATGCTCTTGTGGTGAGTTTCGTGCCATTCAACCAAAGCTGTAATATCATTCTCCAATTCTTCAAGTTCTTTATTTACTCTGCTTACTAATGTTTTTTGATTTTCCATACTATCCTAAAAATTTTGCTAGTCTATCAGTTTCTTCATCTTCTTGCTTAACAAGATATTTAAATTTAATGTAAAAACTATTCAAATCCAAGGCTAAACTTGCTGGAAGCGAAGTATTATCTACATTTGTTTCATACCAATTTACAAATTGTCGCATCGTGCGGAGCGTCTTGACTTCTTCTTCCATACTCTATATACTATCTTGAATTTATTTTTTATTCAACTTTAATTTTGCGTGATCTGCGAATAAGTTTGGATTTTCTTTATAAAGTATTTCTAATGAGGTTTTTGCAAAAGCTCTTAATTCTTTTTCGTCTTTAATAGCATTAACAATCTTTTCAGCCATTAAAGCAAAAGTCTTTTCTTCTTTCTCTAAACCTTTTTCTATTCGTGATTTCTCTATCTTTTTCTTACCCATACTTCTAATTACACATTAGAAGTTAAATTCAAATTGCTCTGCTATATGTTTTGGATTAGTTTCATACTTTTCAGAGTATAATTGACAAAGTTGAAAATCTGTTAGATTATTTAAATACCCAAGAATCCTATCCACAAGAGTTACTGGATGTTCTTTAAGATAAGATTGTTTTAGTTTAGTTAAAATCATTTCTCTAGGTTCAATATGTCTGATAATACCTTTAGTCATTTTGCGTTTTTATACTCCATTATAAATTCACTAGCTTCCTCAAGAGCATTAACAAAGTGCATTGTTCTACAATCTTGAGGACAATCCTCGTCAGCTTGAATTACAAGCTCCTCTAAAATTTTAATTGCTTTTTCCATTTCTTGATTATGCTTCATTTTAATTTAATGTCAATTAAATCCTAGCGTTGGTCTTTCTTTTTCAGTAAATAATTCTATTATACGAATGTTACTTACTAAGTGCCAATCACTATTAATTTTAATACATTTTTCTGCTGGTGAAATCTCTGATACCTTACCTTCTTGAATGGCGTGTCTATTTATAGGAAAATTTATAAAAAGTATTTTGCGGTCAATTAAATCTTTTAATTTCATTTATTTAAATCTGAATAAAATATATCTATTTTATCTTTAAGCTCTATCATTTTATTTCCAGCATCCCAAGATATAGAAAGTTCGCACATAGCTTTATGATTATCAAGAAGTTCGCTTGCTAGAGCTAAAGCTAATTCTATTTCTGCATCGGTAAAATAAGATGATGCCTTCATAATTAATTTATATGATTTTTATTGTATATAGTCAATTCAAAAATTGTAAAATTTAAAATTATGAGAGAAAAGTTTAGTTTTGGGTTATGATCTGCTTCGTAAAAATCTGTATTAACATTTAAGTCAAAGAAAGTTATACCATCTTTTGCTTTTCTTATTTGATAAAAAACACAAAAGTCTATTGCGTAATTCTTTGATACTGAAAAGCTAATACAAGTAATCATTAGAAAGGTTTTAGAACATAACCCCAATAATTGCTATCGGGCTGATTTTGAATTGTATCCCACATCAAACAGCGACAAATATAAGATGGCACACCTAACTTGTCGCAATTATCAATCCAATGCTTTTCCATAGCTTTATATTTACTTACGCCAACTTTTGACTTTGTGTATTTTAAATTTTCTAAACCATAAAAGCGAAGATGGTGAACATCACCACATAAAACTCTAGTATGATTAGGATTAATCATCTCAAGTGCAAAACTTACTTTAGCATAACTCAATCCACGAATACGCTCAACAAGACTATCACGAACCTTTACATAATGCTTCTTGTTATAGCAAGCAAAGTCTTGAGGATTCTGCCAAAAATCTTTTGCAAAATCCCAAATGTAATCTGTGCGTTCATTTTGACAACCAACGCCAGAACGAGTAAGACGCTTCAACAATTCTTTGCGATTATATCTCCAATAAATAAAATCACGAATAGCAAGATAGCCCTTAATATTACCTTCCCAAGTAGTATGAACCGAGCAGAAAGCAAAAAGATAACGCCTAAAAATATCTTCGTTAGTTAAAGGTTTAAGGGTTTCCCAATACTGCTTATAGGCTTCTACCTTGTGAGCGTGAAGCTCGTTGAAGATAGCAAAAAATTGATCTGGTTTAGTTGTATCCATCTCTCAAATATAATTTAAATTTGATTTAAGTCAAAGAAAATTATTGTATAATCCAAACAATTTCGTCAAAGTGCTTACTATCAAAGTCTAATACTTCTTGATGATTACCATAATACCATTCAGAATTTTTATCTTTTAAAATTTTTGCTTCTCTTATTAAAGACACATAATCCACACCATCCTCATATCCTTTAATACAAATACGAGTATCTGGCGATAAAGTTTGAAGATTCTCAATCAATTCTTTTGCCGTCATTTTCCATCCAATTCCTTGCGTGATACGGACTTGTAAAAGTTTTTACAATTTTGGCATCAATAAAATTTGCGTGAGGGTAATTAGCCTTTTGTATTTCCTCATAAACTGCCCACTTATCAAGAGGCTCACCAAACTCATCCTCTAGTTCTTTTATATATCTAATTACTTTCATATTTATCTAGAAAAGCATCTGCATCTTTTAACTTTTTAAATGTTTTAACTTTGATAGTTTTAACTAATGGAGTTTTATAAATTGACCAACCTTGCACAAGGTTTCCATCTTTATCCTTGTCTTGTTCGATATAATATGTATATTTGATTTTGCTCATATAACTATAATATTAATTTTTGCGTTTAGTTTATAAACTTTATTGCCCTGCTTTTCATCGGGGTCATTGATTGTGTTACGCTTTTTAGCAGAAAAGTCATAAGCCTTACCATCGTCTAAATCTAAAATATTATGACTTGTGGTATTAGGAATTTTAATCTTCATATAAATTGCGTGATTGCCTCGCTGAACAGATTCGGGGTCAAAGAAAGAAAAAACTTCTCCTTCTTTAATCTGGTCAAATTCAGTTAGTGCTTCTTTGTCTTGTGATGTTATTATATATTTCATAAATTAAAATGGTCTAAAGTTATACATCCTTTCAGCTATACTAATCAATTTATCATTATCTGTAAAGCTAAATCCATACTTTTTCTTAAACTTTTTTAATTTATTGAGGTTAATGTAATCCAAATCAAAATCTCCCATTTTAGTCTCATCGGTCACAAGGTATTCGCCTTTTTTAAAATCGAATAAATTCATTAATTCTGCAACTTGATCTGGATACTTGTCTACTATCTTTGAATCTGCAAACTCAATAATTTCACCATCGTATGAAATTAATTTTCCTTTATTAAAATCGTATCTAGGTTTCATCTGTCTATTTGAAAAATAAAATTGTGCTTTAACCAGTTTATTGTAAATTCAAACCTAATGAATTCACTTGAAAAACTAAAAAATCTAGGATACCAAAAGGTTTTAAATGATTTAATAATAAAAAAATCAAAATTTGCTAATTTAATATAATTTGCAAGCCTAAAAACTCTATTGCACTTTTTCATTTGCTCTTTCTATTAGGTGATCTAATTTAAGCATTAAAGATTGATAATTAAAGTGATTAGGGTCTTGATTTTCAAGAATATGTAACGCTTCATCTAGTTTAATTAATTCTTCTCTAGTGAACCATACATCATATAAATCATTCATCCAATTCCTTCCTCTCTTACAAGAGTATCTGCTAAAGCTATTGCACCATCTATCCATTGATCTTTGTCATTATAATAAACTCTTAATGAGCCAAATTTTTCTTTTACTTGCGTAAATTCAATTTGTTTTAAATTATTCCAATTAATATGATTTTGAATTGTTTCGCACAATTTATATATTACATCATACCATCCGTCTGGAGTTTCTATTCCCCAACACATACAAGTTTTAGTTTTATCTAAATCTTTTTGTATAAAAAGTTTTGGAAAGTCTTTGAATAATTTATCTTGGAGTTTTTGTTTCATTTACTTATTCCATTGAAATTCAAGAATCCAACCAAGCCAATTCACGCCACATTCTAAATGATACTTACTATTCATACAAAAAAATTTAGGAAACAATTTAAACTTAAATGAATTTAAAATATAAAGCCCCATATCTTTATATCTAATGCGATAGTAGACTTTACTAACGAGCCTATCTTGAGCTTTCATAGTTTTCTCAAATTCTTCGCTTGTCATTCTTTTTTTCTTCTTTTTCATCTTCTTCAATTATTTTCCTTGTAATTTTATTAATATCAAGTGATAAATTATATAATGATTGAGATATATCAACCAAACTTCTTTTAATGTCTAATAGTATTCTATCGTTGTTCATAATTTAATCCCATAAGTCTTTAAAATAAAGACCAAGAAGAATCAATCCATTTCTTTGACGCTCATAGGCTTTATTTAATTTTGAATAATCTGGTTGAATATTATTCTTGCTTTCAAACTCAACCAAACTTGTTCCATCTCCTTGAGGAGTCAAGAACATTTGTCTATCTTTAATTGGGTCAAATCCTTTCGGATAAACCTCATAAAGTTCTTCTAAACCAACTCCAGAATCTTCCTCATTAACAATCATTTGAAGTGCAAAAATAATTTCATCTAAAATATATTCATATTCTTTTTCATTTAAAGAAATTTCTAAGCCAGTTGTTTTATCAGTATAGCTTCCAAGTTTTTCATCAAATTCAAAATTATCTTGTTGCCCAACATAAGGGACAATCTTATTATCAATAAGCAAATGGTGGCGATTAGCAAGACTATGATAGTTTTGTCGAAGATGCTTGATTCTTGGAAGGATAAACTTTGCAATAGCTTGAGGGAGATTCCAGCAATCACTATCAGAATATCCACGAATCAATCTTTGAAGTTTATTCTTTAATCCCCACTTAACATTAAGATAAGTATGAGAGTAATAATTGACCTCATTTAGAAACCAATTTAAAATAGGATTCTTATGAAATCTAAAAGATCGCATCAATTCTTCAAATGTTTTTCTTTCGCTCATAGTTTATTTAATGTTTCTCTTACTGAATCTAACACTTCTTTAAGGTCTTGTAAAGAGAAAGATTGTAGTCCACCATTGAAGCTATAACCTTCTTTATCTTTATTAAAAGTAACCATTAGTTTAGTTTCGGCGTAAGTATAGTTGCTCCCACCCCAAGATGTTCCTTGTGCTTCTTTCCCGTGAAAATATGCTGTTACTGATGGGTTTTTATCATTAACATTATACATACGAATGGTTACAGCTTCACAAGGAAAATTGTGAGTTTGCGTTCTTTCAATAATCTGTTCTTTTGGAACAATACCCTTGATTCTGTTATTTTTTTCCCAAAATATCTTATGTTTCATAAGCCTTCTTCCTTTACTTTTTCTTCGTGATCTTTTACAAATTTGTATTCTTCCCAACGCCCAGCATTAGCAAGCACATTACTTGTTAAGATGACTCGATGTTCTCCTTCTCTTTTAATATCTTTTTCCAAATATGTCAAGAGAATAAATCCAAGACCAAAATCATCATAATCTTGAATCTTTAATTCAACTCCTTCTTTTTCTTCTTGATCTAAAACGCTTTCAACTGCTCTTGTGCAAGCCTCACTATACCAATCGCTTTTGTTTATTGTTTTGGTATCAAGATCAACTTTAGCAAGCCAATTATGTCCACTCACATAAATATTCATTCATCATCCTCATCTTCAAAGTCATATACTGGCTCGTTTTCTTCTGCTGAACGATACCAAAGAATACAATGATTAGGTTTGACTACTTGTCCATCTTGAAGTTCTAAAGGACATTTTGTTAATCGATCTTTTACAATAGATACAAAAGGATTAGATACTTTAACAAATAAACTTTCATCGCCTTCAATCCATTCGTAAGAATCCGCAAATTCTTCACAGATCATTTTAATTTTAGGATGTAGTTTCATACTTGTTTTAAGTCAATCTTTTCCTCATATTCTTCTTGAGAAATAACTTGAGCCTTTAATTCTGTTAAGGTCGAGACAATAGAATCTAAATTATATTCCGAAGTATCGCTTGTATCAAAATCAATACTCTCTTGGATATTTAAAATATCTTCTATTACCAAATCTATCTTATCTATTATTTTCTTTTTCATTTATCTAGCATCTCCGTTTTAAGATTATCTAGCTCTTTTTCACTAATGTCAAGAGCAGATGGATGAATTGTTAAGGTCATATCTAAATGAGGCACATAGCAATAAAACATTTTTATAATACTATCATAGCTTAAAACTTCCATAAGAGTTCCGTATTTTATTGTTTTAACATTAAACTTTTTCAAGATGTTCCTTATGATAATCAAAACCTCTTTTAGTTAAAGCCCTACCAGTAGGACGAATTTCTATTAGATGATTTCTCATCAAATACATTTCGACATTTTTCTGTAACATATCCTTGGTAAGATTAGTTTTAGCAGAAAGATTCGTAAGTCTTAATTCGCCGTGTTCTTTTAAAATTTTAATTACATTAAGTTCGATTTCAGTAAGCCCAAGCGGATAGATTGACAATCTATCTTTAATCTCTGCCCAATCGTTTTTAGATAGCTTATTGATATTTTTAGATGCCAAATAAGAGGATACTTGATTTGCCATAGATTGAGCTTGTCTTGCGTTGCCACGACAAACACTAGCAACCTCATTTAAAATATCATCTTGAATAGATTGGTTCTTTAGCTTTAAATTATTATTAATAATAGTGCCAAGTTCAATATAGGAATAATCTTGAAGATCAACTCTGAAAAGGCGATCAAGCAAAGCGTGAAAAATCTTTTGAGCTTCTGTGGTGCAAAAGAAAAATGAGTTTTGATTAAATCTAAAAGTATAAGTTCCTTCATCAAAAGTAAATTCATTACTATTGTTTTGATTAGGATTCAAGATGGTAAGAAGTGCCATAGTAACATCTCTTGGCAATTCACTTGCTTCATCGAATATAATTGCTGTATCCTTATCATAAACATAAGGTAACATAATTTGATTAAAGAAACTTTTTACATTTTTAATGGTAGAGCAGTTCACAATAATAGTTCTGTCTCGCTTGATTAGGTTTGCTGTCTCTTGGGCGATAAGAGTTTTACCGCATCCTCTTGGAGCAACAAAAAGAAGATGAGGAATAATTTTAGTTTTATTGTAACCATCTAAAAGAAAGTTTAGCTTTCTCTTAACTTTATCTTGTCCTACGATTTGAGAATAATTTTCTTGCGACATAAGATGTTTATAGTCTACTTTAAAAACAGAATCAAGTTTAATTTACTTGAAAATCTATTTGTTCTTCTAAACTATTATATGTTTTGGTATTGACTTCTTTTTCAATTCCTCTTATACTTAAATTATCAAGGAATTTCTTCGATACAATAACCATAGCGTCTTGTTTTAAGACTTTGTTAAGTTCACTTAACGGAATCATTGAAAAACAAAACGAACCTTTTTTACGACCACGATTAGATTTGATCTTCATTTTCTCCTTCTGCATCTAGATTTCTCATAGCATTTAACAAATCAAATTTTAATGATTCTAAAACGCCGATAACTTGATAAGCTGTCATATCACTTTCTTGAGCATACCTTAGTATATCTTTATATAAAGTATCTCTCAACTGGTTTCCAGCTTTACAATTAAAATTATCTTCTTCGCTCATAAATTAAACTTGCTTACTTTAACTCCAAATCCAAGAATAATCAAGGTAAATATTTTTCCGTATTCGTATGATTCAAATGATATGTCTGTCTTTAAATTGAATTTAAATCCAAACCATTTATCATCATCTTCTTTTTTATAACCGAGAGAGATGGTCGGTAGGGCAACTCTAATCTCAAGATTATTGTTCCTACCAAACCATCTCCCTATGCACCAATCAATGTGCAAACCTAACTTCATTATCCCTTAATAAACCTTCCAGTTGAGGGGTCACGCTTGTTATGATAGCTTGGGATTGGAAAGGTTGAATTATCTTCATCATCCTCATCCTCATCCTCATAATCGCCATCTTCGTAATCACCATACATTTCTGCCATAGCTTCTTGAGCTTCTGGACGATATGGATGAATATAATTTCCGTAAGTAATATCATAAAGTTCTTTGTCAAGAGCTTTGCGATATAATGCAACAACCTCTAGTTTAGATGCACGAAGTTTCTGACATTCGCAATCTGTTGGCACAGATACAACATCAGCAGGATTAATCTTAACTATCACAAGATTACCCCCACCATTGAAACTCTTTGCATATTCTTCTGAGCCAGCGTGATAGCCAGCAGAACAACCAACCTCTGCATTATCGCAAACTTGATTTCTTGCCATCTCACGGACTTGGCCGATAGCAAAATTGTGTTTGCCACTATACCAATCAGTAAAATCACTTCTAACACTCTTGTATGCAAGGAAATCACCATCTGGTGTTAAAGGCATTTGTTTATGCTCCAAGAATTTGTAAAGTTCATTTACTGCTCTACGAGAAGGATTTGCCATTAGCTTATCAAGAAACTTGACAAGAGGCTCATAAGGCAAACCATTCTTAATAAAGTTTAAGATTCTATCTACAACGATATTATGAATTTCTTCCCCAGCATAAGTTACAAGACCATCACGGACTTCAATCTTGCCGTGAGAGAATCGTGCAATAGCTTTGCTCTTGTCGAGAATATCTGGAAGATCGCTAAATCTTCCTTCTCGGATTGCGGTGATAGCGTCATTCCAAACTGGATTTTCGCTAGTGATAGTCTTTGGCTCATCGTTAAGAACGATGGTAAGACTACGATCAGTTAATATATATGGTATTTTCATATTTATAGTTTTACTCCTTTTTTAGTTTTTGTCAATAAGATTTATGTAATTTACAATCTTTGTCATTTCTTTTTTTTCGTTGTAATGCCACCCATAAGTATGAGGGACAAATACATCCAACACTTCATACTTACCTTGAATATTCTTTAAGAGAACATTTAAATCGTAAGTTGGCTCTGCCTTATCGAATTTAATTTCGATTTCAGCCAATTTTAAAAAGTCAATAACATCACTAACTTTCTTGAAGTTCGCTTTTGCATAGAACATAACTGCTCCCAAGTATTGTGCAAACTCTGAATTTTCTTTTTCAAAAAGTTGGTGCAATTCTTTCTTGTGAAGATTTTGGGCTAGATCAGCAAAGTTTTCATCTTTACCATTGTGTTCATTCCAATGATTCTTGTCTACCATTTGCTGTGATAGTTTAGAATACTCGTTGCGGATTCCATCCTCAAGATATTTCCAAAGACTTACAAGATTTTTATTTTTATTAATAATCTTTTTCTTGGATTCAAGAGTCTTAGATTTGATTCCATAAATATCTGGAAGTTTCTCGCCAGTAAGTTCTTCATACTTCTCAAGAATCTCTTTTAGAGTTCCGTTTTTAAATTCGTGAGTCTTGCCTTGAGCTTGGAAGTTACTGATCTCTACATAGATAGCAGTATCATTAGCAAAATCAATCGTCATAGTTTCCCAATGAGAAGATTTTGTTCCCCAATTTTGGGCATCTTTACGATTAAACTTAAAGATTTGGGAGGAATGTTTTGGATTCTTATTAACTACAACGCTAGTTCCAGAATTAATCTTCTGAATTGTAATCTTCTCATAATCAGAGAGATTCAAATAATTCTCATCAACAAGACCAAGTTCCTTGTTAAAAGCATCTTTGGTTGCTTGATCTGCGAATGTAAATACATAAGCACCATCAATCTTGTCTCCTAGTTCATTCCAAAGGGTAGCAAGACGATGAGTAATTCCCATAGCTGAACCAGTATCATTAACTAGAATCTTGTGCGTCTTTTCGCAAAGAATCCTTTTGGTTTCATTCTCTGAATTTAATTTTGAGCTTCTGCGAGACTTCTGGTAAAACTTTGAAGTCAATTTACCATTCTCAATCATCTTGCCAATCTTATCATTGAAATCAATATGATTATCAGTAATAGTTTTATTATTCCAAGTTACCTTATTACTCAAAGCACTACGAACAATATAACCCAAACTTCCATAAGTTCCAAAGACTTCATTATAAAGAGCTTTGGTATCATAGATGTTTGTGGAATCTTTAAATTGTTGAGAGATGCACTCTGCCATCTCTTTCTTAATCTTGCGAAACTTCTCTCTGATAGCTTTTCTAGTCTTTTCTGTATATTCTAGATTCTCACGGCTTGCTGTAATATCTAGTTCACCAAGCTCAAACTCAACTTCAAATCCTTGACTACAAATACTTTGCCCATCAGAATCTTCTTTGAATTGCACATCGCTAGTTTCAATAGGATAACCAACTCCCATAATAGCAACAGATTCTTTACCATAGCTAGAGGTATTATAATAAGCCCAACCATTACCTTTAAATACTGGTGTGCGATCATAGATTTCTGACAAATCTTCTTTTCTTGCACCTTTGATAACTGGTTTGTTCTTGAAATACTTAAACAATTCTTTTGCAGTAGAGAGGAAGGTTTCAGTATCTTCTTCTTTGATTGGAACAGAAATTAAAACGCCAGTAGGCTCGGAAGATTTTTCTTCCTTGAGCTTAACGATCTTACCAATTTTAGTTTCATCAATAAAGGCATTGTAAGTAGTTTTCTTACCATCGTGATAAGAAATCAAAACAAAGTTATCACCATAACTGAATGGTGCGAATTTACCAATGCCATAATATCCAATAGCAGAATTACTATTGCGTTTGGTAGATTCACCATAGTAGCAATAAAGATTCTTAATATCATCAGCAGAAAGACCATTACCAAAATCTCTGATAGTTAAGGTAGGCTCTAGCTTGGTAGGAAGTTTAATCTCAATGGGACGCTTGCTCTTTGCTTCGATGTTAGCGTCTTGTGCATTACAAGTAATCTCACGCAAAACTGCGAGAGGTTTGTTGGAATACAACTGATTGCGAAGAATGTTAAAGATATAAGGAAGTCCAGATTGCTTGATGCCGAAACTTACGGACTCAAAACTATCGGACTCGACTACATTGATTGGTTTTTCTAGTAATTTCATATATTGAATATAAATGAATTTTAAATTAAGGTCAAGAGATTTTTACCAATGATGTATAGCGTTGATTATAAGCACGATATTAGCTATAACGCCTAAAATAAGAATAAAATATTCAAACGCCTTGTGTGTCATTGTTTATAATGTTTGCAACCTTGATGTTCAAAAGTTAATAAACCACATCTATGACTTTTAGGATTGCAACATACTCCCCAATCAGCACCAAGTTCGCCATCTAACTTATTAAAGTATTTGCATCCCATAGAACAATCTGGATAATCTTGATTTTCATTTTCCCAACGAATTACTTTGCCAAAAGGTGCATAATCTTGTGGCTTTTTAATTACTATTTTAAGTAAGTGTTTGTGATTATTCATAGCTATCTCTGTCAATAGCAATCACATATCCAAACCTCGGCACATTATCTGGAGTATAATTAAAGAATTTAATTGTAGCTTTTTTGCCCACTAATTCATTTCTTTGTTTATATACTTCTTTTAGATAACCAAAATCGCCTTTGATATTACTTTTAAAATATTTACCTTGTGCATTTGTGAATTCCATATAGCCAGCAGTTCCTTTGCGATTGCCTTCGCCTTCTTGGATTCCTTTAATAACAAATTCTGCATCCATAAATTCTTTTCTTTTTAAAAGAAACTTGCTACGCTTGTTCTCGTAAGGTCTATTTAACCTTACCATTTGACCTTCATAACCACTACCTACATACATTTCGTATGCTTGAGTAAGTTCTTCTTCTTTGTTTATCTTGAGAGTAGTAACAATAACAATGCTAGTATATTTTCTTTTAGAAAGAGCATCAGAAACTAATTCATATCTCTCATAGAATAAATCTTTTTCATCCAACAAACCAATTTTAGGTGCATCATAAACCCAATACTGAATACTATCTGCACTTTCCTCTAGTTCTTGGTCAGTAGGTTTAGTTCTTTTGACAAGAGAGCAAATCTTATTAAAATCATTTGCAAACTTATCACAATATAGCTCACCATCAAGAATTGCATTAGGATAATCTTTAAAGAATAAATCTAGATTCTGACGAATATGAGGAGCAGAAATAATCTTCTTGCCGTTTCTGCTAAACATTCCATCTTTTGTTACAATACAACGAATACCATCAAGTTTAGGTTGGCTATAAACTGGATAATTAATATCGTGATCTTCATACTTTTGTGCAAGCATTGGCTCAAAGTATTGAATTTTATTAATATCTTCAATCTTCTCAAAGTAGCCAGATTCTAATTTCTTTTTGCGTTTTGCTTCTGCTTCTTTGATTGCTTGTTCTTCTGGAGTAGTAGCATTTGATCTACCAGCATTTTTAATATCACAATCACTCCAATTATTCGTAATCTTCTCACCATCTGTTTGACCAGAGATTGTGCGATATTGACTACCTTTGACTTCGATAGTCCACTCTTGAATTTTCCCAGTCTTTGTCTTTTTGTAAATTGTAGGCAACTTCATAATACCAGTCTATACTGGACTTACCAAATAGTCAAATTTTGTTTTTATCTTAAGCTCAAGAGTTTATAAAAATAGAATTAATTTTCTATCAATTCTACTCTCCTATAAACGGACGAATCTTCTAATATTTTATATTTTGCTGTTTCCCAATAGTTAAAACTCTTAGTATTATTTCGAGTTGGCAATCCAGCACCATCTTGGGGTATAAAACGAGGCAGGTTGAGTGTATGCCAATATCCTTTAAGTTTAAGGTTTGTGAATCTATCTTCTTGGTAAATATCTTCGTGAACCATACATCCATTACGAAAGTAACAAGCTTCAAGATTATGAGTCTTTGTGATTCTATTGTATAAATCTACATCCTCATAACCCCATATAGACTCCAAGTTTTCATTATAACCTTTAACGCTTTCAAAATGCCTTTTATTAACCATAATGACACCCCATAAGCTCCCATCATCTTTTACACCTCTATAAAAATGGTCTTTCAAGCTATTGGTTTGGTCTAAATTTAAACTATTCATCCAAGAATGATTTAGATTATTGTATTCTGCGTCTAGTTTAAAAAGAATTTTATTCTGTGGGTCGGTATTCTGAAACGCAAGATTCCAAGCGAGACAACGATAAAAGTATTTTTGATTTTCTACTCTAACAACGCTTATATTTCCATACTTTGATATTTGCTCTTTAACTATACGATTTTCTATAATAGGTTTTTTAGAACTCCAGTCTACAATAACGAAATCTTTTATTTTTTCTACTTTTGTCCAAGATGGAAGCATTTTTTGTAAGGCTTCTTCTCTGTCCATAACCGCTATAATGCACGAAATCATTTATGATTTAATCTATACTAAAATAACCACGCTGTCAAACTTTATTTTTTTATTTAGAACAACTTGCTACTTTGATTAAACTCCAACTACCATCTTTATTATCCTGCCAATCTATCGTATCACCAATTTTCCATCCCATTTTTTTCATCAAAGAGTCTGGTAGCTCAATGTATTGGTATCCATCTTGCTCCTTGACTTCAAGAATATGAGGTTTTTTCTTCATTTTAAATTTGTAATAGGTTCTGGTTCATCAAATAAAGACAATCTTCTTGCTCTTTCTTGAGGAGTATCATTGGTTACTGAAACTTCTTCTAATTTGTATTTCCTTATTTCATCATTTACGACTTGACCAGCATCATCCTCATTATTAAAATAACCTAAAAAAAGAAGTTTTCCATTTAGCGTTAATCTTGCCTCCCACTTTTTTTGTCTCTTATTCCAAGAAACTCCTTTATGTTTTGATGTAGTTTTTTTTCTTTTTTTAGTATTTCTCGCACTTTCAGAATCATTTAAATTTCTTAAATTTTCTATATTATTATTGAATTTATTTCTATCTTTATGATCTACTATTTTTGGTAGATATGAATTATGACAATAAAAAAATAAACGATGAATCCTTAAAAAATATCCTTTAAAATCTATGGCATAATATTGATTATCCTTTTTTTTGCTTCCAACTAAAAAAAATTTTAATTTATTACCAGTAGAAAGCCTTGTTATTTCTTGTTTTTCTAAATCTATAAATAAGTCTTTTTTCATATCTTCTAAGGTAGGCCAAAGTCTAGTAATAACGCAACTATTTTTCTTTTTATTTATTTTCTTCATCTTGGTGTTAAAACCTTTACTAATTTTTTCATACCTTTCCATTGTAGCCAATGTAAGAAATTTACAATACGATTAATTACATTATAGACCTTCCATTCAATTTTTTCAATAGTTCTAACATAATAATTAAAGTAAAGACTATAAACTGGACACTTCATTTTTGTTTTGTGATCGTTCATTTTTTTAAAAAAATTCTCATCGGATTCTATTCTGTCTTTAGATGAGTGTTTTTCTATTGGAGTAATTAAAGATATTTCTGTAAGCAATCCCTTGACTACAACGCATTTCCAATCTGGAAAAATATCATAGCCTTCTTTTGTTTCGCCATAAATATAAGTTCCAAAAGTAAATGTGCCAGTATAATCATCTCTAAAAACTTCTTCTCTGCTATCTTCTACCCATCTATTTTTATTAAAAAATTCACCAAATTTAGTCTCACCTTTTACATAAGATGGATTATCTTCCCAATGACCATCTACTTTTAATTCAAATAATCTATAATCACGGATAATATAAGTAATCATAACATTATCCTCTAGCTCTTTTGTTTGATATTCTTCTTGCTTGAAGTCAATATTAAGAGCTTTTAGTTCCTCGTTAAGAGGTAAATCTTGCTCGACTTTGATATAATTAAACATTCCCATATTACTTTATTATAAGTTAGATTTTTATTAAGTCAATATTATTTTTGTTATCTATTACAACAAAAGATGCTCTTTCTTCGCAAAAACTTCCAGTATTAATATATTTACCATCATTGTCTGGAAGGTGAGAATGACCGCAAATTATTTTGTCATAATTATGAGATTGTATGTATTGAATCGCATTTCTTTTCATATCAGAGCTTTTTTCAGTAAAACTATTAGCTTTATTCTTAAATAGTCTAAAAAAATCATCTGCAAATGGAGTATGATGTCTGAATATATAATACATCTTGACAATTAAATCTGTGATCCATCTATATTTAGTAAAATAAATATCAAATATATCTCCGTGAACAACAAGTATCTTTTGATTTTTTAAATCTATGATATGTTCATCTTTGCAATCAAATCCAAGAAGAATACTCATAAACTCTGCTTTAAGAAAACAATGATTACCAATCAAGTAAATAACCTTTTGTTTCTTTGATAGCTTTCTTAATTTAGATAATACTTTCCAATGCTTGCCTTTCAAACGATTTAGATTGTGATGGTCAAAAAGATCACCAGCAATTATTATTGTTTTTGCTTTGTATTTTTTTAAAACTTTTAGTAAAGTATCTGCTTTGCAATCTTTATCTCCAAGATGAATGTCAGAGATAATAAGATATTTATTCATAGCTTTGCAAAAGATTGTTCTTTCATTTTTAATTCAAAATCAACATCTATATTATCATAACCATAAGTATTAGGCAAGGATTTTGCGTAGTCTGCGTGTTTGCGTGGATTTTTGTGTCCATCAATGCTTTCAGAGTAATGAAATAGTGGAGTATGATTGCCCCAAGTAATCCGTGCAAAATGAAATGCTTGTTCTTCTGATAGATTATCTGGATGGCATTTGTGATGAAGATAATCAAAGGTAATAGGAATATTAGATACAGAATGAAAATATTTCATAAGTTTCTTGACCGACCAACAAGTATCCTTGTCATCATTCTCGATAACTAATCTAGACTTTACATCTTGCGATAATCTATCAAAGTTGCTCATAAACTTTTTGACAATAGCATTTAGATCGCCCTTTGCATTATGTATGTGCATATTCATAGGAGAATCATAGTTAAGAGGACAGCCAATCTGCGTCATAAACCAACCATAGTGATTTAATTCTTTGATTGTTTTAGTTACTGCACTATCGTTATCACTTGCAAGAACATTAAATTCAGAGGGATGGCAAGATACTCTAACATTCCTAGATTGTATTAGTTTCTTGATACTATCAAATGATGCTAGTATTCGGGTATAATCTGGTAAATATTCGAGCTTAACATCTGCTTTATCATAAGTAATAAGAGGAAAGAGATCAGAAGAAATTCTATATGTATGATTATGGTCTGCACAATATTTGATATAGTGATATGTAGTTAGCATATTGTTTAATATTCTAGAAGATAGAGTAGAAAGAGCTTCCTTCCTATCCATAGCTGAGAAACGAGCATAAGTCATAGTATTGAACTTGATAGGATTATCTTGTTCAGCTAGACTTAATACTATACAGCATACTCCTTTTCGCATTATTCAAATATAATATAAGTTGTCAAATTTGTCAATTATACTTTTTCAAAGAATCCAAAGCTATTTAACCTTGTTGTGCCGTGAAACTTATATTTGATAGTAAAACTTTCTGGCTCAATAATAGACAAGAATTTTTTACCTTCTTCTGTTTCATACAAATAATAATCTTGACCTATGATACATTCTATTCTGCACTCAAAACTATCAACAAAGCTATTCCATTCGTGAAGTGAAACTAACGCATCATATTCTGCCTTAATTTCTTCTAATCTGGTTTCTATTTTTTTATTTAGATTTAAATGTCTAACTTGTTGAAACTTACCAAGATCAGCAAGCTCGATTTTTGGAGCAGAGTATTCTGCTATGTAAGAAGAACTTGCCCGATTTTCTAAAACTCTTTTCGGGTCTGTCATCTGTAAATATATGTGGATGAACCATCTTTGTTTTTTAATTCTTTTTTAATCAACGACTTGTCTCTTTCATCTGACCAGTTTATGCTATCAAAGTTTTCTTTAAACCTATTAGAGAAACAATTTCTTGGTTTGTCGCCTTTTCCAGCACCATTATTTGAACTTTTTTCGTTCATATATTTGGCTTTTTTCTATTAGCAAATATGACTATATTTGGAAATATCTCGTTAGCAAATATGTATATATTTGGCTAAATCTCGTTAGCAAATATTACTTTTTGAAATCACCAAGATCACGATCAAAAGAAAACCTTCCAGTCTTTTCTACAAGACCTTCGTAAGTTTCTTCTGTGCATCCAGCCATTTCTGTAAAAGGTGCGATCACTGCAAAAATGCCAAATGCACCAATTGTTGCTGCGGTTGAGATTGGACGAACAACTATAAGATCTCCAGCAGATAGAAAACCATCTGCTACTGGAGAGGATTCACCTTGAGTTCCAGAATCAGCAAAGCCTAAAGAGGCAGCAAATAGTGCAATAAACGCTAGTGTTTTAATTTTATTCATATTATTGTATTATATATAGATATTGTATTTTTGTCAAGTATATATTTGGCATTTTCTTGTTAGCAAATACGATATTTTCGGAGCGAGTAGGATTCGAACCTACGAATGAATTTCTTCATCGGCAGTTTAGTAAACTGCTGTTTTCAACCGCTCAACCATCGCTCCATCTGCCTAGCTAGGATTTGAACCTAGAACCACTTCCTTAACAGGGAAACACTCTACCATTGAGTTACTAGGCAAAAAATTAATCATTATTTTCTGCAACTTCATTAATATGTTCTTTTATTAAATTATATATTCTTACTTCTTCTTTGTTAGCTTTTCTTTCAACTTTAGAAAAATCATTAAATTTATATTCTTTTAATTGGTGATGTTTAAAGTGATATACTGCCTTATTTGGATAAGATTCGTTAGTAAATCTAATATATCTAAATGGTAAATCCTCTCCTTTAATTTTATAAAGAGTACCTAGTATTGGTTGCTCTTTTTCTTCTATAAATACCCCATCAATAAAGTTTAGAATTTTTTTTAACATTTTTATTTACTTCTTTTTTTAGGAACAAAACAAGCTATTGCTTCATCGCCATATACTTGAAATCCTTTTAATTTATAATTCTTATTTTCAAGCATATTTTTTAATTCATTAATATATTCGCTTTTCATATAGACTATGATTTTATCATTATCTTTTGAATCAATTCCATATTCTTCTGCAAATTCAGAACAGATCGCTAATGCTTCGCTTAGATTGCTCACATAATAGTTTACACTATTAAAGAATTAGTGTATATATAATATATGCCCTGCACAACGTCAAAATGTATACCAGAATTAACTTTTATTGCGATAGGCCAATACGCAGAAGTAGGAGCTATTGGATTTGGTTGCGTAAATGGAGATGAATTACCTAATGGTACGCTTGGATATTTGTCTCAAAGTATAAGTCAAAAAGGTAAAGGTCTGGCAAAGTCTACAACTTCTGCAGGTTCGTCATTTGAGGGTTGTGATGGGGAATCTAGTGTCGGATCTAATTCTACAAACCAAGGTGAAGGAGCTTTAGATAGCCTGTATCTGATAACACCAAAAGTTGATAAATATGGTAGACTTATTTTTGATATAACAGCTCAATCTCATATAAATACATCATATTCATCTTCATCGAATATTAACTTGGAACATATTCAGTATCTTTCGGAGCCTGGATTTCCTAAAATAACGACTAGCGCCTCTTCAGGAGGTCAAGGTGGGTCGAAAAGTACACAAACCTGCACATACATTCCCTGCGACTACTCTCAATGCGAATTTGATAATGATTGTGGATATTTTTCTTGCTCAAGCGATTGCAAAACCTCCGACTCATCAAATTCAAGTCCTGGGATACTTTTAGATGGTTATGGAAGTTGTTTGAATGCGGACGGTGCATGCTCTGTTATTTTCAGGGATGAATATGGTGACCCTTACCCTAATCAATGCGAATCCTCTAGCGGATCTAATGATTCAACAGATTGCAATTTTTTAATCCCTTGCTCAGATCTTGTTGAAGTTGATTCAACTTGCACATCAATTACATACGAGTGTAATACGGACTCGAATTCGCAGGAGAATAGCTGTATCAGTGCATGTGGTACTAATGGGCCAGCCACTACTACTAGCAGCAGTTTTTCTAAAGGCTCAAAAAAAATAAACGTAACAAGTCCTTTTACCATAAGCAAAGCAAAAGAGCTTTCTATTCAAATAGTAGAAGCACTTCTTGCGCTTGATGAATCTAATAAGCCTAGAAATCCTTGCGGTCAAATTTGTGATGTAAACGATGGCAAAGATGGATGCTGGATTGGAGGCGCAGGAACATTAACTATTCCCGTCAGTAATACAAATAGTTCATATTACTCTTCATTTAAACTTAAAATTGGCATGTATAAAAAAGATATGGATGAGAGAAAAATTTTATCAGTAAAAGGTAAAGTTTATTTCTATGAAAACGATTTGCCAGAGGATTGCGACGGTGAAACAGCAATTTTCAATGCTAGTTTTAGTTTTAGTAATTCCAAAAATATGGAAATAAACAGTGAGAAAGATGAATTTTGTTCAGGATTCGTTATACAAAAGAATAACGATCAACTCCAAGATTACGTGGGCTCAAATATCGTAGCATGTTACAAAATAGATAAGGTAACTTATGCCTGAGCGATTATCCTCATTAGGAAAAGTTTTATATGCCATGCGCCATAACATCGCCAGACAATTATCCAGATTATCTTAAGAAAATTCTTAAAGAGATAAATGTTGAAGCAAATAAAAAACAAAAAAGTTGTGGTTGTCGTTTGCTAGATGTATTAGATTCTGAAGGAGAATGCGTTCTTTTAGATGAAGACGGCAAAAAAGCGGCATTTCCATTTTGCATTGAAGAAGCGCCTGATACAGTGGAATGTCTAGAGGGGGAATTTTGGGGATCAAATGTTCCTTTTCTAGATGCATCACTCGAAGTTTCATTAAAAGATTTAATGAAACTTATATTGGCAAACAAAAAAGATTAAAATAAATTTTAATTCTAAAATTATAACTTCCCCAGTAGAGATAAAACGAAACGCAACGGAACAAAAAGAACTTGTTTGTAATACAGCAGACAATTTGCTTTGGGAATCGTTCATTGAAACTAAATTCTATGACGAGGGATGTCCTGGAATCGGGTCCCCATGTTATAATTTTGAGATAGTTCGCGTAATATTTAGTTTAGATACAATATATAGAATAGAAAATAAATTTTATATTCCAAGGCCTGTTATTTATTATTTAAATCAGAAGGATAATCCTGACTCGATTGAGGAGATGAATTCTTACGAAACGGGTGTATGCCGTGGTATTAATCCTATAGCTGGTTCTTCAGGTGTCCAAAAACTTGAATTAAAATTAAATGATATTGAAATAGAATACTACACTCATAAAGCATTTACCTTTAGGAACAACGAAGGAACCATATATAAGACTCTTATCCCAAAAACTGTTGGATCTTTAGAGACAGAGTTGTATAATGAAAAAAGCCCCTAATGGATGTATATCTTTCATACAAAAATATAAATTTTGCTAATAATTTTATAGATACAAATTGGGAACCAATAGATCATTACAAAAAACAAATTCAACTCAAACTATTAAAATTAAATTTTTATTTATTAAAACTAAATTATAAAAATATATATTTACTAACAGATAAAGATACAATTAAAGAATTTGAAAACTTACCATGGACTAATATTTATACTATATTTGAAGATTTAAAAGAAGAAGATACGAATGCAGTACCAATTTTACATAAACTTTACGCTTACAATTTTGCAGCAAGTAAATTGCGACCATTTTTTCATATAGATAATGATTTTTTAATAACAAAAAAAATAGATGAAAACTTTATTAATAGTGATGCGATTGCTCAATGGAAAGAGCCGTGCGACGTATTTCTACGCGAAGGCGAAGTGTTAGTTAAAAATCTTTGTAAAAAATATTATTATTTAGATAAATTTCCAAAATATCATTATAACTGCGGAATCGTAGGCGGTACAAATTATTCATTTCTAAAAGAATATTCCTCTTCTTCTATAAATTTTATATTAGATCCTGCGAACAAAAATTTTGTTCAAAATGAAAAATTTATAACCCGATGGGAGAAATGTATTATATCTGAACAGGCCTACTATGCCTCCTGCGCGGAGAAACTTGGTATAGAAGTTAAATTTCTACTAGAAGAACGAAATACCAAGAAGTTATTCGAAAAAACTGGATGTATACATCTGATGGGAACTAGTAAATATAGTATATTCAAAGATATTTTATTTAATTTCAGCGATCCTCTAGAATTTATAAGCAAAACACTTGGAATAGATTTGATGAGTAGATAAAGTTTGGTTCATAATAGATAATATTATTATCAATTATTGCGTAATAAAATATGTGAATTGTAATTTTTAAGCCATATATCACTTTATAGTTTGCATTATTAGATGCTTTCTCTGTTTCCAGAAAAGATTACTTCACAAGCATCTTTGAATTCATTGTAAATATACTCTTTCATATTATCAAAATTAATAAAACTCAAGCAACTTGGTCCATCTTTGGGATTATGGAATCGTATTTTAAAAACGTTCAATTGTTCTAATATATCACATTTATTTATTATAAGTTTTGTTGTGCCTGAAATTTTAACGGCCATTTTGAGTTTATCAAAATTTAGCCAATTAACTAATCTCTTTCTGCCAGTTGTAGTGCCAAATTCTTTACCTAATTGTATAATTTTATTTAATTCTTCATCTTGCCATAAAGACTCTGGAAATAGTGGATCTACTCCACTTTTAGTATCATAAATTTTTGCTACCCCTATGATATCTCTAATTTTTTTAGGAGAAAAACCTAAAGAGCAAGCCGAATATGGTAAGGTCTCGCTGCTTGTAACATATGGATAATCACCATAATTTATATCAAGCCAAAAGCTTTGTGCGCCCTCACAAAGAATATTTCCATAAAGCTCACCATCCCAAAGATATTGTTTATCAATATAATCTCTGGCAAGTTTACCAATTCTCAACATCTTATCTCCATAAGCTGGAGCTATGCCTTGTCCAGTTGTTCCAAGTTTTGGTTTAAGATATTTTAAATCATATTGAATATGACGTTCTGTAATGATATGTGTTTTAGGACTAACTTTAATTAAAGATGTATCAAACCCTTCTTTATTAAGATATTCTATCTCATCATAGAATTTATCAATATTAATAACGCAATTTGGGCCAATAATACTTAATTTATTTTGGAAGACTCCACATGGGATAATATGTGTTTTATATTTTTTATCATTAATATATACTGTGTGTCCAGCATTTGGACCACCATTCCATCTACATACTATATCATAGTTCTTGCTAATAGCATTACTTATCTTGCCTTTGCCTTCATCTCCCCATGCAAGACCAAATATAATATCGACATTGTTTATCATTAACTAAAAGATTATAGTAAAAATATAAATGAAATACAAGTGTAAATTACTTATATGTTTAAATATATTTTAGGTTTTTCTGCTTTTGTACTAGCTTCATGCGCGGCTTTCTTTTCTGTAAAAGGAATAGCTCTACTTTTTGCTGCAAGTTTCTGGAGTGTTGCTATTATGGCTGGAAGTCTTGAGTTAGCTAAATTAATATCTGCGAGTTATCTTTATCGTTATTGGAAAGAAACAAATAGAATACTTAAAAACTATATGTTGGGTGCGGTTATACTACTAATGGGTATTACTAGTCTTGGTATATTTGGGTTTCTATCTGACGCATTTCAAAGAAATTTTTCACAATATAGTCTAAATTTAAATAAAATAAATAGTCTTAAAAACCAACAGACATTCATAACCTCTCAAATAGATTTTAATAAAAATAAATTAAAAGACCTTATAGAGTTACAAAAGACATATCAAGTCTCTTTAGATAATGTTGTTAAACAAGATGTTACAACCACTAAAACTACTGGCGGTGGACTCTTTAGTTCTGCTAAGACTGAAAAAGTAACAGATATAAAATTAGTAGAAAGCAAGAACAAGATAGTTGAAGGTTCTCAAAGTAATATCAATAATCTATTCTCTCAAATATCTGTAGTAACTTCTGATCTTCAAAATCTAGAAAAACAAAATTCTAATACATCTCAAGAAATAATTAAACTAGAAAGCGATAATAGCAAAGGCGAAATTGGTACATTTAAATTCGTAGCAGATGCATTTGGTTTAAAAATAGAAACTGCGGTAAAAATATTTATTATATTAATTGTTATTGTTTTTGACCCACTAGCAGTATGTTTAGTTATAGCTTACAACTCAATTTCTAAAAAAGAAGAGAAAATTGAAAAGAAAGAAATTATCCAAGAGCAAAAAATAGAAAAAATTATTGAGAAGCCTATAGAAAAGCTAAAAATTATTTATAGAGATTTTAAAAGAGGAACTAAGCAAAAACACAATCCTGATTTGGCGGATCCTAGTATTTCTTAATTTTATAATTTTTATTAGATGGATCTATTTTTAGAATATGGGCCTTAGCTTTAAGTAATCCTTCTTTAGATGGAGGGAAAACTCCATGAAGAAAGTTGTCGCTCTTACTAAAGATAGCATAATATTTAGCTGGTTTTATCTTCTTTGTTTTGATTTTCTTTTTCATTTACCATTTTCATAAGATGCTCTTTTAGAGAGTCTTTAGCTTTTTCACAAAAATCTTGATTTAATTGACCACAACAATGTTTGAATTTTTTACCAGTAGAAGGGCAGACTGTATTTCTTGGTATCTTTGGATATATTCTTACAATTGGACTAAATTCTGTAGCTCTAGCATATTCAATTGATGTTAATTTATCTATATTCTCTTTGTTCATTTTTATATTATAATGTATTTGTTAAGATAAATCAATTATTTCCCATGAGCGAATCCTTCATACATACTATTTGGGCTATTTCTAACTGCTTGTATGGTATTATTCCATAGGCCACCGCGCATATCTTGAAGATTCCTAAAACCAAGATAACTCATAGCGCTTCTTAAGCCATTAGTAAAATCATATACAATATCTTCAATAGATTTATTTTCAATAATTGGAATCAAAGTATGATCTCCTTCTACAAATAGATTCTTTTTGGTTCCGTCATGTAAATCATAATCCTCAACAACATCTTGGCTAGCCATTCCTCGATATTTAGCAAATCTTTTACCATCTATTTCAACGATATTTTCCTCATCAACAACATCAGATAGTCCAGCGAAAATTCTTCCACAAATAACAGCATCACATCCACTAGCGATAGCTTTAACTAAATCTTTTGGATATCTAATCCCACCATCAGCAAGAATACTTGGCCTATGAGATGGATTAGGTTTATCTTGTTTAAACAAATCAACTTGAGAAAGTTCCCAATTTCTTACAGCTTTCCAAGCATAGTAATTGCCAGTAACACTTGGACATCCAATTCCAGTTTTGACTTGCGTTAAACACATAGAGCCTGGACCTATAAGATGTCTAAATCCATCAGCTTTTAAATTCGATAAACGAAATACGCTTTCTTTGGTTAATGTATTGCCAACAATAATATCTTGAGAGAAATTAGATATTTTATACCATCGTAAAAAATCTTCAACCCGTTTAGATAAACCATTAGCTGTATCCAAAAAGAATACATCTGTATAGTCCGAAATCATTTTAATTCTGTCTTTAAAATCTTTAAGACCTATAGCGTTTATAGAAAAATTACTTTCATCTTTTATGTATTTCGCTTTTCTAGCTTGGTCATACGGAGACATGAATCTATGTAAAACTCCAGCCCCACCAAGTCTATTCATTTTAATGCAGGATTTAACAGAAGATACAGTATCCATAGGAGACAATACGATAGGTATCTTAATGTAGTTGTTTCTTGATATTTTAGTTGTTGTATCGACTTCTTTTCTGGAAGTTATATCTGAAAAATTTGGTAGTAATGAAATATCATCGTAGCTTAAGGCTTCTTTAAATTCTTGTTTTTGCATTTAAATATGTTAAACGTTTCTTTAGAATAAATCAAGTAAAATGTTGACTTAAAAAATAAAAAGTCGTAATATAAGTATATGGATCAAACACTTATCCAAATTCTAATAGGAATTAGTATAGCTTTATATTGGCACTTTAAATGTTAAATATGAAAAGTAGACTATCGTTTTTAAGTGCTGCTCTTGAAACTGCTAAAATTTGGGCTTCAAGGTCAGAGGATTTACATAAAAAAGTAGGAGCTTGTATTCTAAATAAAGAAGGTAGAGTCTTATCTGTTGGATATAACGGACTTGTGCCTAAACTTGTAGTAGATAATAATTTCTGGGAAAATAGAGATTCTCGCAGGGACTATGTGATTCATGCAGAAGTGAATGCGTTAGCTCTTATAAAGAAACAAGACGAGCCTTATTTAATCGCCACCACACTTCTTCCGTGTTCCCATTGCGCTACTAATATTGCTTGCTATGGAATTAAAACTGTGGTATATATTGAAGAGTATGATAAAGATCAAAAAGCAAAAGATATATTTAAATTTTATAATATAGATTTGATAAAAATATGAAATACGCAATAATAACTTTATTACTATTAATTTCGAATACATATGCTCAAGATGGCAGAGTGTTTGATACCTATAAAACAAAAGATGGATCAACTAATCAATCTGATGGCACTATTTTCCCTAAACCATTTCAATCATATAACTATATCAAAACTCATAGGGGTATAGAAGTTTATGAAACCTATAAAACTAGGAGTTACTCTACTAATGAATCAAGTGGAACCTTATTTTCAAAACCATTCCCTAGATATATTATAATTGATAATAAAATGTATGAAACTTATAAAACAAAAAGCAATTCTACAAATGAATCTAATGGCACACTCTTTACTAGGCCTTTTGAATCAAAGCAAATCTTTAATATAAAAGATAAAGGTGAATTAAAACAAAATTCAAGAGTTGCTTATGAAGTTAAATATAAAGAGCCTTTGCCAAGATACAACGGAGAAGGAGACATAACCTATGGAGAATAGCATGATAGGTCTAACTGGTGTCGCTAGATCTGGCAAGGACACATTTTTTTCTATACTTAAAAAATATTTAAGAGAAAAGAATGTAAACACGCAAAGAGTCGCTCTTGCAGATGAGCTTAAAAAAGAGCTAGAAGATTTTGTTGACAAGAAATTTAACATTAACTTAAACAAATGTGAAGGCTCAGAAAAAGAATTGATCAGACCTTTAATGGTCGCTTATGGTAAATGCAGGAGGGTTCAAACTGAAGGTAAATATTGGACATCTATGGTTGATTCTACTATTAAAGATTTCAAAAAAAATGGCACATTACCTATAATAACAGATATTAGATACATAGAATATAAAGACGATGAATATTCTTGGCTTAAAAATCATAACGGTATCTTAATTCATATATCAAGAAAACTTGACGATGGGACTTTAGTTCAACCAGCCAATATAGAAGAAAAATCTAATGACAATAAATTGAAAGCTGTCGCTGACTACTCGGTGTGCTGGGAAACCTGTCAGGATGTTAATTTTCTTTATGAATTGATGCAGAAGCATTTAAAAAACATATATGAAAAAATATATAGAAAGTAAAAATTATGAATATAAACTTAGATGACACTACTTTAGTTAAAAATGTACAAGAAAAAAATGATGAATTGGCGCTCAAAACTCTTATAGAGCGTCATTCAGCTTTATGTAATTCTTTATATAAAAAATACTCTCCTCCAATGATAGCTTCTGGAATACATGTGCAAGACATCATAAATGAAAAAGACTATATAGTGTACAAGTCTGCGATGAGTTTTGATCCATGTAAAAAATCAAAATTTTCTACTTGGTTATATAATCAAGTAAGATATCAATGTTTGAATTGTATGAATGAAAATAGTCATTACCTAACGCTAGATAATGATAAATTAAATTATCTAATTGAAAAAACAGCACCTGTAAATAAAGAATATAAAAATATTAATGAATATATTCATAATATCATAGAGTCCTGCTCTGACGAAAGAGTTAAAAAAATATTTAAAATGAGATATTGCAACGAGTCTACTAAGAAAATGTCTTGGAATAAGATAGCTAAAAAATTAAAAATAAGCACCCAAACTGCAATAAATATACATAACAAAGCTATTAAACTATTAAAAACTAAAGTTGAGAGTAAAAATTCTTTTGACAAAATCTAATAAAGAAAGTACAATATAAAAATGAATAATACAAATCAAAATACAAACAAGAACCAAAATGAGCTAGGCGCACTTTGGAAAAAGAAAAGCAAAACAGGACTATCATTCCTATCTGGTTATATTAATGATCATGACGGTCAAAGAATTGATGTGGTAGTTTTTGCTAATAGCAAAAAGAGCAATGAAAAAGCTCCAGATTATAGGCTTTATGTTTCTAAGCCTATGAATAAAGAGGCTACCACGAATACCGCGTCAACTCAAGTTTCCTCTAAAACCGTTGTAAAGAAATCTGTGGTAACTGTAGCTGAAGAGGATCAAGATGATATCTTATGAGTTTGAGTCTAAATTTACCAGTAAACAGCGTTAGTTTCGGTCAAATTTCAACTCTAATTCTTAGGGAATTATTTAAATCCAATAAAGATGTATCATTAATACCTATTGGCCAACCAGATTTATCAACTCAATCTGATATTTCTCAACAATTTGCCGAATGGATTCAAAATTCAATCAATCAATGTTTAATTAAACATTCTAAAAAGAAAAAATTATTTAAACTTTGGCATATTAATGGTTCATTTGAGAGTTATTCTGATAATCAAACTTTATTAAGCTTTTATGAATTAGATCAGCCTACTCTTGTTGAATTAAATACAGTAAAAAATAATAATAAAGTACTTTTTTCATCTAAAGAAACTGTTGATCTATACAAAAGCCTTGGATGTACTAATGTCGAGTACATTCCATTGGCATTTGATAAATATAATTTTAATAGAATAGACAAAAATTATTTTCTTGATGATCGCATAGTATTCAACATGGTAGGTAAATTAGAGAAGAGAAAGCATCACTTGAAACTAATACAATTATGGGCTAATAAATTTGGTAATAATAAAAAATACGCTCTTCAGTGCTCTATATTTAATCCTTTTATGAAGCCAGAGGATCAGAATAATATAATCTCTCAAGCATTACAAGGTAAATCTTATTTTAATATAAACTTTCTTCCATTTATGGGGCAAAATAAAATCTATAACGATTTTTTAAATAGTGCTAATATTATTATTGGTATGAGTGGCGGAGAAGGATGGGGTTTACCAGAATTTCATTCTGTTGCAATGGGTAAACATGCTGTTATTATGAACGCTCATGGATATAAATCATGGGCTAATAAAGATAATAGTGTTCTTGTAGAACCAACCTCTAAAATTGAGGCTTATGATGGAATATTCTTCCACAAAGGACACCCTTATAATCAAGGTAGTATATATGACTTTAACGGAGACGATTTTATATCTGCTTGCGAGGTAGCAATTAAAAGAGTAGAAAAAGATAAAACTAACCAAACTGGTTTACAGCTTCAAAATGAATTTACTTCTGAAAAGTTAGCGAACGATATATTAAAATACATTCAATAATGCCACTCTATACCTACATTCATCCAGAAACTGAAGAAACTATAGATGTTGTACAATCTGTTCATGATAAACATATATATATTGATGCGAAAGGTATTGAATGGAAAAGAGTTTTCACTGCTCCAGAAGTTAATACTCAAGGTAATTTAAAGGCAGATTGTACTCCTAAGCAATTTTCAGAATTCACAAAAAATAAAAAAGGTACATTAGGAGACATGTTTGATCGTAGCGCAGAACTTTCTGAAAAAAGAAAAAAAATTTATGGCAAAGACCCAGTCAAAGAAAAGTATTATAAAGATTGGTCCAAAAAAAGAAAAGGTAAAGTACACCCAAAAAGTCTGCTAGATTAAATTGTTAATAATTTTCTAAAATTTTCTTTTCATTCAGTTAAATGCGTTGTAATATAATTACTAGCATACTGTATCATGAATAAAAATACTAATGTAAAAAAAAGAAATGGTTCCACTGAAAAATTTAATATAGAAAAAATTAATAGAGTTATTGCTTGGGCTGTAGATGGTTATTCAAATGTAAGCTTAACTGATATAGAAATTAACGCCAAGATTAATATACATGATGGAATAAGCACCAAAGAAATTCACAGTCTATTAATCGAAAGCGCAGCTAATCTTATATCAATTGATAAACCAAATTATCAATATGTAGCTGGTAGACTCTTAAATTATCAATTAAGAAAAGATGTTTGGAATGGTAAGCATCCTCCTAGATTATTAGAGTTCTTGAATCAAGGAATTAAAAATAAAATATATGATCCTATAATCTTACAAAAATACTCTGAAGATGAAATTAACAAAATAGGAGAATTTATTGATCATGAAAAAGATTATAATTTTACATACTCTGGAATAAAACAGTTATGTGATAAATATTTAATAAAAGATAGAGTAACTAATAAAATTTACGAAACTCCTCAATTCGCTTATATATTAATCGCAGCCTATGCTTTTATTAACTACAAGCAAGATACTAGACTTTCTTATGTACGTAAATTTTACGATACAATTAGTAAGCATAAAATAAATTTGCCAACACCAATTATGGCAGGTCTTAGGACGCCTAGTAAAAACTATGCTAGCTGTTGTTTGATAGGTGTAGATGATACAAGAGAGAGTATTACGGCTAGCGCTACAGCTGTTAGCATGGCTACTGCAAATAGATGTGGCATTGGTATTGACGTTAGTAAAATTAGAGCTATTGGTTCTCCAATAAAAAATGGAGAAGTAGTTCATACTGGTTTGATTCCATTTCTTAAGATATATGAGAGTAGCGTTAAGGCTTGGCAGCAAAATGGTCTTAGAGGTGGTAGTGCGACTTGTAACATTCAATGGTGGCATTATGAAATCGAAGATATTGTTGTGCTAAAAAATAATGCTGGTACAGATGATAATCGAGTACGAAAACTCGATTATACTGTTGGTATGAGTAAATTATTTTATGATAGAGTTTTAAAAGATGAAGAAATAACTTTATTTAATACATCTGAAGTTCCAGAACTCTACGAAGCTTGGGGTACTAAAGATTTTGATAAAATTTATAAAGAGTGTGAATTGAAAAGATTAAAAATAAAAAAGAAAATATCTGCTAGAAAATTATTTTCAATAATAGTTAAAGAAAGAGTAGAAACTGGTAGAATTTATATACTTAATGTAGATCACGCTAATAATCATGGTGCTTGGATTGATAAAGTTACCATGAGTAATCTTTGTACTGAAGTTATTCATCCAACTATACCATTAAATGATTATCATGATAAACAAGCAGAGATTGGAATGTGTATTCTTTCAGCAGTAAATATGCTTGAAATAAAAAATTGGCAAGATCTTGAGAAGACCTGCGATCTTATCGTAAGGTTTCTTGATGAAATCATAGAAATTCAAGATTACTTTAATACTGCTGCTGAAAATTTTGCTAAAAAACGTAGAAGTCTTGGTATCGGAATTACTAATCTGGCCGCTTTTCTTGCTAAAAATGAATTAAAATATAGTTCGGATAAAACTTTACCAGTACTAGATGAATGGATGGAGCATTTCCAATATTATCTTTTAAAATCAAGTTTAGAATTAGCTAAAGAAAAGGGTAAATGCGAAAAATTCAATAGAACAAAATATTCAAAAGCAATATTACCAATTGATACATACAAGGATAAAGTAGACGAAATTTGCAAAAGAAAACTTTCATTAGATTGGGAAAAGTTAAGGAAAGAAATTAAAGAATTTGGTTTAAGACATTCCACATTATCTTCTTGTATGCCTTGTGAGAGTAGTTCTGTGATTCAGTCTTCAACTAATGGTGTCGAGCCAATTAGAAGTTTGATAACCTATAAAATGAGTAAAATGGGTAAGCTACCCGTTCTAGTTCCTGGTATTGGTAAATACGAACATAATTATGAGTTGGCTTATGATCTTAAAGATAATTCTGGTCTATTAAAAATTAATGCAATTATTCAAAAATATATTGACATGGCAATATCAACTAATGTATACTATAACTATTGCCACTATGAAAATAATGTTCTACCAGATGCTAAAGTCATGAAAGAAATTATGTATGCATATAGCCTTGGATTAATTAGTCTTTATTATTTAAATAGTAACGACGGAGATAGAGAGCAGTCACTAGACCAAAAAGAAGATAGAGATTGTTCTAGCGGAGCGTGTAAATTATAATCTATGAAAACAGTATTAAATTTTAAAAATATAGACACTACAAAACAACCAATATTCCTTGGTGAAGATCTCAATCTACAAAGATATGATAAATTTAAATATCCAATATTCTTTGAATTATTTAAAAAGCAAAATGAAAACTTTTGGTGGCCTCACGAAATAGCTCTGAGCAAAGATAGAGGAGATTATAAAAATTTAAGTGATACAGAAAGATTTGTTTTTGATAGTAATCTAAGATTTCAAACTCTTGGCGATAGCATGCTTTCTAGAAGTATTCATTCTCTTAAAGATTACGTAAGTAATCCAGAGCTTGAAATATGTATGAATACTTGGGCGCAATTTGAAGGTATTCATAGTTACAGTTATTCTTATCTTCTTAACAATGTGCATCCAGATCCTACTAAATTCTTTGATAGTATAATGGATGATAAAGAGATTATTAGTCGCGCAGAATTAATTAGAAATAACTTTGATAAAATTCTTGGTGATGATGATAAGAAAGATGTTAAACAAAAAATATTTGATGCAATTCTATCTATTAATGTTATGGAGGGTCTAGTATTCTATGCTTCTTTTGCTTGTTCATTTTATTTTGGGTACAGGGGTAAGATGGAAGGTAATTCTAAAATAATAAAATTCATTCAAAGAGATGAAGCTTTACATTTTGCAACTAGTCAAAATCTATTAAAAATATTAAGAGATGAAGATAGAGAAGGCTTTACTAATATAGTCAAGAAAAGTGAAGATAAAATATATGCATTCTATGAGCAAGCTGCTAAGAATGAAATTGAGTGGGCAGAGTACTTATTTAAGAATGGGCCATTACTTGGATTAAATACAGAGGTTCTAGGAGGTTATTCTAAATGGCTTTGTGACTCTAGATTAAGAAGTTTAGGCTATAAAAAGATTTTTAATGAAAAAAGTAATCCTATATCTGGGTGGCTAGACAGCTATTTAGATAGTAGTAAAGTACAAACCGCACCACAAGAAACAGAATTGCAATCATATAAAATTGGTGCCAGAGATACAAATTTAAGCGACAAAGATTTAGATGGTATAGATCTATAATTAGTTACCTCTGTCATTTTATGTGTAATAAAAGACAGAGATTAATAGATAAAAAAGTGTAAATAGTTAGATGCGCACATTTAATGGTTTACAGATATTTACTGAACAATTAACTAATTCTGGTCAATTAGACGCTAGATATGTAACTTTATATACAGATCAAACTATAACTGGATCTAAAACTTTAAAAAATAATTTAATTTTTAATCCTAACTATGCGCCTTCTGCTCCTAATTCTCCAGGATATAGTGGACAAATAGCATTTAATAGAGATTATATTTTTATTTGTGTCAGTGGAAATGGCGTAAATGGAGACTGGAGAGCAGCAATGCTAGGAACAAACTGGAGTTTAAATTAAAATGTCAAATATATACGAGAGAGTTTTAAATCTTCAAAAAATACCTAATGGTGGATTTGCGTACATCAACAAAAACGAAGGAATAACTCTCGCTAGTGGTCAGGAATTTTTTATTGATAACGTTAGTACTGGATTTTTTCCTCCAGTACCTCTTAATTCAAATGACCCATTAAAATACAGAAAACAAAAATGGTTAAGCTTAGGCTTAGAAGGAAACTCATTTAGAAGATATATTAATGAAAATGAAAAACTAGAAGGTATACCTTCTGGATTACAACCTGGAAACTTTATATACTATACTATAGAACCAAAAAGCAGTCTTTTAGAGCAGGGGGTAAATACCCCACTAAATCAAAAAAGATACATATCTTCTTTGCGCGCAAAACCATACATGGTTGTCTTAAATGATGCGAATAAAGATAATAGTTACGAAAAAACTCCCAGCAATTTATTTACTGGAGTATCTGGAAATAATAATTTTGTTAAATTTCATCCTCAAAGTGCATATAAAGATTTAGCATTGCAATCGATTAGATTTAATCCAATTATTGGTAATGGATATTCAAATTACAACTTAATAAGTGGTCAAGCATTGTTTATTCAACCTAAAAACCATCATCTTGAAACCTTTGTAGAGATTAATGTAAAAAGTGGTAATAAAATTATTTACGCAAATAAAGATCGAGGCTCTTACTTCCTTACATATCCAACTATAGCAAGTGGCAGAGGAATCGGCGTATTAGGCGCCCCAGACTCAGAAGCGAATGGTATTTACGTAGCGAATAACGGTCAACTGTCGCCATCTTATTTTATAAATGAAAATAATTATAGATTACATCATAGTGGTGGGGCGTTATTTGTTATATCTAAACCAAATAATTCAAATATTAGTTATAGCATATCGCCAGACTTAGTTAATTTTACAAATATATATAGAGCTTCTGGCAACGCTGGTAATCCATATAATTACAATAAATTTGGAGATAATGCCCCTGTTTACTTAGGTCAAAATGCGGTGTATACTTCTGGGTGGAGAAATGTAAATGACACTTCAAGTGTACCCTTGATAGTCTCTAATATGACCACGGCCGCGGGAACCTCTACGCCTTCCCTTTACGTTTTAGGAAGCGGCAGAAGATTTGGCTCATTTGTAAGCGCAAATACTGACCCAACAGGGGCGTATTTACTGCCTAGATATAGTACTAACGATTTACCATTCTCAAAGATTGGTAAGTATATGAGATTTGTCACCGACATTAGAGGGGTTAGCTACGCTAATGCTTCTACAATAAATAACTTTTTAAGATATTTTAATCCTACTTTTATATTTGAAAATGAAGGTATTACTTCTAATCCAATTATAAACAATAAAATAATTAAAAAAGAAAAAGTTTTCTTTAAAAAAGCACTTTCAGCTAATCTTCATCAAGCTAAAAAACTTAATATGAAAATTAAATTCGATAGAGACGACAAATCTTTAAATAATTATGTAGTTATAAAAAACACTTATCCTATTGAAGAATTTACCCTTACTGGCTATGATAGAGTAGTAGAATTTTATGATCAAAAAGATGATGATACTTTCTCTCAGACTCCATTTTACGCTGTTTCTGGAAAAGATTATTCTTTTGAGCAAAATGAACTTTTCATTTACAAGTCAAGACCAGATCTTAATGACCCATCGAAGCAAAATGTAATAAAATGGTAATTATGAAATACAATTTACATAGCTCTAATAACGTGACTTACTCTGGGGCGCTAAAGCGCTACAGAAGGAGTCAAGAGAGTCAAGCTCGCTACTTGAAAAAGCTGCAAACAAACTCATGTGATTTTCCCTTGGGCCACAAATGGCCAACGAGGGGGGTCACGTTATTAGAGGGAGTAAAAATATGAACCAAAGGATAGAAGCAAAATACATTAATTTAAACGCAAAACTATTAAAAGTTGAAGGTAATAGTTTATATTTTGATAATAGGAAAGTAGGAGTCCTCTTCACTTCTGCTCCAACCACGCCAACTTCTAGTGGAACAGCTGGAGATATAGCTTATGATGAACAATATTTCTATCTATGCGTAGCTACAAATAAATGGGTCAGAAACGCATTAGCTTCTTGGTAAATTTTAATAAAAATAATAGTGTAATCCTTCAAGAGATACGCTAACTTTAGATTTTGCAAGTGGTACTTATATTAGAAATAAAATAATCTTCCAAGGTGATAATTATATACCATCGCAATCTACATAATTTGGAATAAGCGGTCAAATCGCCTATGATAGCAATTACCACTATAGACACGATGGAATTAAATGGAAAAGAACAGCTCTAGCCGAATGGTAATATAAAAATATTCTTTTAATATTATATTAGTTTAATAATAGTGTAATTATCTACGTGAATTTAGATATTACATTGTTATTTAATCTTATTTTAGGAGCATTATCCTTCTTAGGAGGATGGCTATTTACTAGAGTATTTTCTCTTTTTGATAAACAAGAGAATCTAATGAAAGAAATCAATGATAAGACATTTAGTGATTTTATAACATTAAGAAAAGAAATGGATTTAGAGAGCAGAAAACATCAACAAGAAATATCAGACTTGGCTCTAAAAATAAGCACAACATATGTTACTAAAGAATCATTTGAAGTTTATTTTGATAGAATAGAAGACAAGTTAGATCGCAATTTTGATATAATTCAAAATCACTTAAATAAAAAATAGATGTAATAATCCTTGTGATTGTTTCAGAAAGAGATATAGATTTTTTTGCTAAGAAATTAAACTTATCAGCAGAGAAGACTTTCTTGCTAATACAAGACCCAGATTGCTTGCCAAAAATATTAGATAAAGTATCAGAGGAAAATATAAACGGAATAGTTGATATTAGTTTTCCTGTATTCGCAGAAATAACAATAATTAAATATACTAAAAATTTAAAATACAGTTTTGAAGAGAAAGAGTATGTATCAGAAGCTATTGGAGGAAAATACTATGATCTAATCGAATATCCAATTACTCAAAAATCAATATTTGAATTAAAAAAAGACGAACAAACAGCAAAAGCCCTTTTAGTTTTTTTAGGTTTTTTCTATAAAAGTTTAAACAAAAGAAGAAGAGCTTATGCCTCAGAGAATATATATTACAGTATAGCTAAAAACGGCTTCATAAACTCAGATAAAGTTAATATATCAGAACATCTACAAGAATGGATTAAAGTATTAAGAAATATACATAATGAAGCTTGGTTCTAGTACTATATTCTGAATTATTATAACTTTTCTTTGATATCCAAAAGGGCTTTACCTCCAGATATGATTTATCTGAAGTTAAGTATTATCAATCCAACTTTTCTTTTGACTCCAAATTTTACTGCAATCTCAGCAGTAAACGGGCCATCGCACTTATGGATCAGAGGTAGCTTCGATCACTACATTCTGCGATGCCTATAGCTACATTTCCTTCTTTAGCCATATTATGTACAAATGAAGGTTTTAATAGTTGTCAGCCCTTACGACATTGCTATCTCAGGGATTGATAGTTGATTGTTTGACATCAACAAACTGTCCTATTTGGGAACTATGTACTCTATATACTATTTTAATTTTAAACTTTTGTCAAATTTTATTTATAATATATATAAATGGAGATTATTAAAAATAAAAGCAAATGGTCACTTTATTCTCAAAAATGCATAAAATATTATAATATCTCTAATGATAATATTTATGATCAACCAAGTGAATATCCATGTATTGCTATACCTCAATTAATATCTGATATGAATGGCTCAAGAATTAAATTTAATTTTGTTTATAAAAAAGATTGCCAAAGATTATTAAAAGCTTTATAATGTGTAAGGTTAGTTAGTTCTTTAACATTGGGCGCGTACTGGTTTCGATTTTAAGAAAATAGATTGAAATGCAGGTGGAGGTTGAATCGAGGACTCCTTAAAAAGTTTCAATTTATATTAACTGCCAAAACAGCAAAATATAAAGGTCATATTTCAGCAAGAGTTTCTCTTGTTGAATTGACCGCTTCTGTAGCTTAAGTTACAGCGTGACTACCTTGACACATCTATTGGATAGTTGCGTAATTAGATGTTTGATTATAAGAAGTTTTTTTATTATTTTTATATTCAATATTCAAAATAAAATCGCTAAGTATGTTTGTTCTTTATCTATACAAAGCTAAAAACAAAAAGAACTAAACTTGTAGTATTTTAATTTAGATTTTTAAAACACGAAGGTTCAACTCCTTCCGCGTCCAAGTATAAAACGACTCTCTTTAGCTCCAAATTAGTGTAATCTTTTTTTGTGATAAATAAAATTAAAGTAAAATGTAAACATTGTGGAAATGAAATTGAAAAAATAAAAGCCGAATACGAAAGAAGAATTAAAAAGAAAGCAGTTGGATTTTTTTGTAATTTAAAATGTTCTGGTTCATTTTTTAATGCTAAACACTTAGAAAAATATCAAGGAGATGGTTCGCATTTTAAAGGATATCAAAATAATAGGTTAGACCAATACAGTCCATTCAAATATCACGCCAATAAAGCTAGATCTAGAAGCAAAAAGAAAGGCTATAAAACAGATTTAACCACAGAATATCTAAAAGAAATTTGGGATAAACAAAATGGAACTTGTCCATACACCAATATCAAAATGGAAATATCTAGGACAAGTCAAGATGAAGATATCAAAAAAACTCCAACCAAAGCAAGCCTTGATAGAATCGATCCAAATGTAGGATATATTCAAGGAAATGTTGAATTTGTATGTTATTGCGTTAATGTAATGAAAAATGATTTCTCCAAAGAAAAAATAATAGATTTTATAAATTCAATCAATAAATAGTGTATATATATTATATGGCTTTAGAAAAAACCGAAAGAAATGGTATCGTATTCATAGATAGAGCTAAAAATCAAGGTTATGAATTTTCTAATGCCTCAGCAGGAGAAGATTGCGGAGACGAATTATTTACACAAGGCGGAGGCCTAGATCTACCTGTTCTTCAAAGTTATCAGTCTAATGCATCGCAAGGACTACAATTAACAGCACAAATTAATATACAACAACCGCTTTTAAATCAACTTTTTGGTATTAATCTAGACAAAAATCCTCCAATAAGAATTACTACATGGAATCTCAATCCCAAGGGGAGTGCCGCAATAGATGTATTTCCACATAAAAAAACTCCAGCAATTTTAGCAGAGACAATAAGAGCAAAAATTACAAGTGCTAATTTTGCCCAAGGGTGGCCAGATATAGTTGCTGCGGCCATAATTGCAGAAGTTGAAAGCCTCAAGAGTCAAGGAGGCAGAGGAGCTGAAACAAGATTTACTGACGCAGTAAATTCTGCGCTGTACGAGAATCAAAGCCCACAGCAAAGTCTTAATTCAATAATGAAATTAAAAACTTTTTGTGTTCAAGCTGGCAGAGCAATGCTTGGCCTTGGAACAAATGACCTAGCTAGCACTTTTAAATATAATTTTGGCGCATCACTATTATTTAATCCAGATCTTTATATTACTGAAAAAGGAAAAGCAACAGTATCTATGGATGCCAAAGGTCCCTATAGTTCCGAACCAGAGCTAGTTTGTGGAAAAGCAATTGTCATATATAACTCGACGCGAGAGCGCGCGAGCGAAAGTCTTAGTGGTTCTAATCTTTCATTTTCTTTTAGGCCAGATGATACATTTTCAGATGAGGAGGCTGTAAAAAATGAAATTATGGCAGCAGCTAGAAATTTTACCGATGCTCAATTTACAGAAGGTCAATTAGCACAACTTAAAATGACGGAGTCTAATTGGAGAAGTGGAAATGGTTGGACTAGCGACGCAATACAGATAGAAGGTGGATTAAAAGTTAAAACTGGATTGAATCCACCAGGGTCACGAGGCGCAGGAGTATTTAATATTTCATTTGCTTTTAATTTTGGTACCGAAAACGGATCTTTAACTTTATCAAATCTTATTTTAGCTTTTACTTTTGATATTGCAGCATACGCTACAGCTGTGAACGCCGTCCAACAAGCAAGAGCTAGATATAGAGAGGCTGTTAACAATTATAAATCACTATTAGCATCAAGAGCATTAGCTTTAGCTGAAGCTAATAAAACATCGGCTGGCACTCCAGCGCCCTTAACAAATTTAGATCTTAATTCAAATTTAAATACCACAACTAATTATACTACTAGAGATCAAAACGCAGCAGATGCACTTAAAAATGGCAGCAATATAACAGAGGGTCCAGGTTCCGTCACAACCATAACTGAACCCGTAAACGTTATAGTTGATGTTAATGACAATAAAGATACAAGAATAATTGATACCTCTGATCCAACCGATCTTGGCTTATAAATTAGATTAATTTAATATACCTAATATAATAGTATATATTGAATATACTTTGGCCAGATATCCACAAAAATTTAACTAAAAATATAGCAAAAGCATTCTCCTTGCTTGGTCATAATCTTATACTACCAAAATACGATTATATACCAACAAATTTACCACCAAAACAGTTCAATCAATGGGTATGGAATAATACTTGGACTCAAGAAAAAGCTGACTTAGAATTTACTACGAAAAATGTAAAAATCTTAAACAAACAACAAATATTAGATCTTAAACCAGAAATAATATTTATCACAAGTTTTGAAACTCAATTTGAAATATTAAATGAAATTTGGCCTCACTTAAAAGAAAAAAGCAAACTAGCTTGTTATAGTGGCAATGATTATTGGGATGGAGCATATCCATTTTATATTATTAAAAATTATCTTTGTGCAGATTATGTTGGTTATGCTCTCGCTAATAAGTACAAAGTAAATCATCTTTATTATAAACCTTGGGTCGACTACGATAGATGCACTTTTGATGGACCAACAGATGGAAATATAGTTGGAATTTATATTTCAGAATACGAAAAGAATTTTAATCAAGAATACAACATGAGCAAAGCTTTACAACAAATTACTCCATATATAGACTATCACTACCATACAGAAAGTTCTCAAGAACAATTAACTAAAAGTTTAAAATCTAGTATTGCAACTCAACACATTAAACATCTAGAAGGATATGGCATAGCAGTAATTGAAAGCATGGCTTGTGGCAGACCAGTTTTTATGCATCGCCAAATGGCACAAAACAAAAGCTTAATTAACTGGAGCATTGAAAATGTAACAGCTTTATTTTTTGAAAGTCAACACGAATATATAGCAAAATTAAAAGCACTATATGATAGTAAAGAATATAGACACTTCCTTCAATATACAACAGCTAGCGCTATAAGGCAAATTATAGACAATCAAAAAGAGACACAAAAGCTTGGACATTTTCTTAATAATCTAGTATAATTTCACATAGTGAAAATCTGGCTCTGCGGAATAACTCAAAATGAGAAGCAGAATATTGATGATATGACAAAGGATATATATCAATATTTTGATGGTTTAATTTTTGTAGATGGTGGATCAACAGATGGTACATTAGATATATTAAATGCAAGAAAAGGTCAAGGAAAGGTTATAAATAGAGAATGGTCTAACGACCATGACCTTCAAATGAATGGCTTTTTAAGAGCAAATGTAATGCAAAATGGCGATTGGTTTATTATTCGGGATAGTTGCGAAAGGCTAGATATAGATTGGGTTAAGAATTTACATAATTTTATAGAAAATTTCTTAGAAAAGAACAAAGTAAATAGTTGCGTTGATAGGCAAAAAGCTTTTCTTGTTAAATACTTTGATGATATGATATTTCAAGGAAGCCCTCATTGGGGTTTACAAGGAATGAAACCAGGATATCTTGATCTTTATGAATATTACGGTAAAAATCAACAATTATTCGCATGGGAAGAAAGACCATCTCAAAGAAAACATTATATTGATAGCGACATGAAGTACTATTTTGTTTATGGAAGATCAAATCACTGTGTTCTTCATTATTATGATAATGGGAGAACTCCAGAAAAATATCAACAACAAGAAGGTATAAGGCAACAATTTAGATCTTTTTGTGAAAGTTTAGGAATAAAATTTAATCTAGATTCATTAAAAGAATATTGGCGAAATAATATTATGAGTGACCATATGAAATTTTTTATTAACAACGAAAGATTAATAAGAAGATTTTATAGATTAAATATTTTAAATCATTCATTAGAGCAAATTGATTCATCAGAAGAATGGATATTAGAATGAAATTAGTAGATTGCTTCATGTATTTTAATGAAAAGGATATTGCATACCTTAGAATAAAAGAATTATATGACGTAGTAGATCACTTTGTAATCAATGAAGCCACAAAGACTCATCAAGGACAAGACAAGGAATTATCTTTTTGGAAAGATGACAGATTGCAAGAGTTTAAAGATAAGATCTCTTATTCCCCAATAGAGCTAGATGGAAGATTTGATATTTTAATGCCAAAGTTTTTTCCAGACGCAAAGATTGGTGCAAAAGAGCACGAACAAAGAATAAGGCTCTTTGAACAAGTTGAAGCATTAAATCTAGACAATCTAGACACAGTAATGATTTCGGATTGCGATGAGATTCCTAATAAGAATATCTTTCAAGATATGATTAAATATCCAATCGTTGCACTAAATCAAATGTTTTTTGTTCACTATCTTGATGTTTATACAAATAAGAATGTTACTGGAACTGTAGCCTGTAAATACGAAGGATTAAAACATTTAAATACTCTATGCTTTGGAATGGGATTTCAACTTTTAAGACGAGATAAAGATTTTATGCCAAGAATAGAGAATGGTGGATGGCATTATTCTTATATGGGCGGAGCAAAGTCGGTAAGTCAAAAAGTAGTTTCAACTTATGATGGTAATTTAGATTCTCAATGGAAAACAGAACAAGCAGCCCAACAACTAATTGACGAAAGCATTAAGAATAGACAAAGTCCATTTTCTCAAGAACCAATTACTATTCTAGATTTTAAATACGCAACATTTACTGATTTAAATTTCATAACAGCAAAACAAGGCGGATGGCATAAATCATCAGCGAGATGTCAATTACATCCTAAAGTATTAGAGCTGGACTTCAATGGAGATTTCCAAAATTTAAGGTATATAAAATGAGTAATCCTTTTGATTTTTTTGAAGAAATTTATTGTATTAATTTAGCTTATCGTACGGATAAGTGGAAAATGTGTCTAGAACAATTCGAAAAACTAGGTATCCATAAAAGAGTAGAAAGATTTGATGCCATAAAATTCGAAGGATCACATCCTAATGTAAATATTCGTTCAGCTGGATGTTTTGCGTCTCATAGAGCAGCAATCAATTTAATTAAAGAGCGTAACTTAAATAATGCTTTAATTTTTGAGGATGATGTTGAATTTCTTAATGATGTAAATAATCAATTATCATTATCTTTAGAAGATCTTAAAAAACAAAATTCTTGGGATATATTTTATTTAGGCATGCATGTTGGATATGGATTTGATATAGCTAGACCAAATGATATTCCATTAGAAAGAGTTAGTCAAAATTTACTAAAAGTTAATGTCGCTTTATGTGCTCATGCTCAAGCTTATAGTAAGGAGGCAGCAAAGATTATTAGCGCAAATATTCCAGCAGCACAAGAGATTATACCTTGGCTCCAAAGAAATGAAAGCGTAGATGGATGGCTAATGCGACACATTTTACCAAGAGGAAAATCATTTTCTACAAATGAAATATTAGCAACACAAAAAGAATGTTTTTCTGATAATAATCTAGTAATCACAAGATTAGATAAACACTTTGTTACAGAATTTAATAAACTCAAACCAGCATGATTACTTTTTCTAAATTAGGATACTATGGAGCTATTGGAAATCAACTCTTTCAATACGCTACCTTATATTCTGCAGGTAAATTAAATGGATATCAAATTAAAATTCCAAATACAGAAGAACATTTCGAAGAAGGAACAAAAAGAATTCAGCATTACTTCTTAAATTGTTTTAAGAATTTATCAGCAGGTATCTTAAGCGAAAAAGATTTAGCTTCAATAAAACATAAAGCTCATTGGGGATATCCAGCTCTTTTTAATCCAGAGTTATTAAAAATACCAGACAATACAGATCTAGAGGGATATTTTCAATCTTACAAATTTTTTGAACATTTTAAAATTGATTTAATAGATCAACTTCAATTTAAAGATTCAATAAGAGATTCGGTTCATAAGAAATATAATTTTGACTTGAGCAATTTTTCAGCAGTTCATTTAAGATGTGGAGATTATGTTGGCAGAGACAATCATCATCCTATAATGAATAAAAATTATTATCAAAAAGCCTTCGAAACAATTAACGCCTCCAATTACTTAGTCTTTTCGGATACGATTGATTACGCAAAACAAATCTTTAGTGATTTTAAAGATATCAATTTTACATATATTGAAAATAATCATGCATTTGAGGATATGTATCTAATGTCTAGTTGTCAAAATAATATTTTAGCTAACAGCAGTTTTGCTTGGTGGGCTGCTTATATAAATAAAAATAACAATAAAGTGGTTGCGCCCTCTAATTGGTTTGGCCCAGCATATAATGGTCAATGGAGACTTGATGATCTTATACCTAATGATTGGATTGTAATATGAGTAAAGTAACTTGGAACGTTTTAGATGGTCATTTTGCACATGATAAATATTCTGTGGCTGGAAGAGATTCTGAATATATAAATTGGGACAGAGAATTAAAAAATTTAAATAATCCTATATTTTATTCTCATATGGAGATGTTTAAAATAAATAAATTAAATACCCCTAAAGAAAATTCATATGGACTAATCTTTGAATCGAGAGGAATTGATTTACAAACATATAGCTCCGTAGAATCATTAATACCAAAATTCAATAAAGTATTTGCCCACAATTCTGAGTACTTAAAAAAATATGAAAACTGTAAATGGATTCCAGGTGGTGGAATATGGGTTGGCGGAAGAACAGACACGCCCCATGCAGAAGGTGAAATAAAAATACAAGAAAAAAGTAAACTATGCTCAATGGTTTCTTCTAATAAAACAATGTGTCAAGGGCATATGACTAGGCTTCAAATTATGGAGATTTTAAAGGATCAATCAAAAGTAGATAAATTTTTTGGTGGAGGTGGCCCAGGAACAGATGGATGGATTCCTATTTTTAGGTCTTTAAAAGATTATATGTTTTCCATAGTTGTAGAAAATTATATTGATGAATTATACTTTACAGAAAGACTATTAAATTGTTTTGCTACGGGTACAATCCCAATCTATCTGGGCGCAACAAACATAAAAGAAATTTTTAATGAAAATGGTATTATTAAATTAAATAACATAAAATCAACAGAAGAGTTTTATGATTTATTTAAAAA
>SXGQ01519874.1_pt1 | contig 57191 bp, 87 predicted proteins | sample 3178371 | NCBI WGS metagenome assembly SXGQ01 (sample SAMN11356859, study PRJNA531348) | freshwater metagenome | isolation source: freshwater sample F1-20 | place: China: Fuxian Lake, Yuxi | collected 2017-12-25
CCGGATATGACCGCATCTTTGTCCCAGCCCATCTCGCCGTCGAGGAACTTTCCAATAAGTATGCCGAACTCGTTACCGATGTCCGAAGCGTCACCTGTGTACTTTACGGTGAGCAGACCTACCGCTATCTCGTCGAGTGCCTGCCTGAACTTTTTATCGTCCATCTTCTATCTCTTTTATTCGTTTGTCAATCACTGCGATGTTCTCATATAACTCTGCATCGAGTAATTGTTCTTTCAATTTTTCGAGTGCTTTTATATTTTTACAATCGGCTATTTTTCTATCATAAACCTCTGTGGCGTCAGCCAATAACAGAAACAATGTCTCCATAGAGAATTTGTTTATCTCCATACTCTCTTCGTTCTTTGCCTTCAATAGTGTGATATACTTTGTGTGACAATCTGTAACGTGTTTTGCATCAAGATTTTCTGGATCTGTTATATTTGCAATTGCTAACTTAATTGTTTCTTCATCAGACTCATACTCATCATGTCGAATTGCCAAATCAATTAAAAATCCGAGTGTAAGTTCTTGATCAATTAGCTTAGATACTATAATATCTAATTGAATTGCATCTTGATAAGATTTATCAAGCAAACATTGGTAGATTTCTTCTATATCGTTCATAAGAGTAGATTTTCTACAAATATAATAAAAGAACTATTATTCACCAAGTACTTTCCCTATCCTGTGATCTCGCCGTTCATCTTTGTCCCAGGGTTCGGCATATATTACTCCATCTTCGATGAATATCTCCCACTCCTTACCGGTCTTCCTGTCGTGTAGCACGAGGTTTCCGAGCACACACTTACCTTCTGCCCTTATCGTGTCAGGTAGGTATTGTCCTATTGTAGGTCCGGGTGGTACGAAGATGTTCGCCATGTTTGTTGCCATATTAGCTTTATTCTTTATATGCTTCTTCGGTATTTTTGTTATATTTGTAGAAAAAACAAAATGTCTATTTTAAATTTCAGAGAGCGACTCAGCTTCTTCATATATTGGCTTAGGTTCCTTATCAGTAAAAACATCGTGAAGACAATCGCACTGGGTGTTGTGTTGCTAATCTTTCCGAACCTAAACTGCTTACCAGACAAGACCAATCGTCATTTCGTCGACCACCATTACAGGAGCGGCGACCTCTACGTCTACGTCACCGTCGAGAAAAGTAACAGCGGGTTGGACTATGACGCAAGTACGTCGGAGAGGCCTATAAAACTCGTCGGTGGCTATATCGTGGAGAAGTCCTGGAACGATGCAAATATGATTTTGTGGATACCGTTCGTGATTGCCGTGATCATTCTGGTAGTCGGTTTTTTCGCTAAGGACGAAGGCTTTGGCTGGGAATTCGACGAGGTGTTCTACGACGCGATTTCTCCTTTCGTGAGGTGCGAGCTAGAGGACGGACTATACCACTACTTCGTCGGTGACAGGTTCTTCGGGAAGTACGACTATGACCAGAGAAACCAAAGCAGATGTATAGGGCGTCGACTAAATATAAACTCTTTCACTAACATCAGAAATGCACCAGTTTGGAAAACCAAAAATATGCGTAGAAGTGGTAAATTAGAAGAATTAGGTATTTGAGAAAGGCTACAAATAAATTGTAGCCTTTTTTTATTGATTTTCTATATGTATATCAGATATTCTTTGTTTTTCATTATCGCTTAGTTTTTCATAAAGTAATCCTAAGTCTTCAACGAGTTCATCAAATTCCATATAGGTTGAATTGTTTGTAATTTCATCCCAAAAGTAATCGTTATCATTATAATAAAGATGTTCAATATAAGAACTTTCTTCACATAATGTATGTTCTCCATTATTCCATTCATCTTTACCTGCAAATCCACATCCAGGTTCAGTATAAGATGTTTCTACAAAAACTTCATACTTTTCAGAAATTCTTTCCCAAAGACCACATATTGGTTGCCATGCTGTGTCTCCTTGTAGAATAATAGTATCGGAACCCTCATCATACTCACACCAGAATTCCATCCATTTAGAACCCCATTCGAAATCTTCTGGTGCTTTCTCGTCAAATAGATTATCATAATCTTTAAGTCCTAAAGTTCCACTCTCACCGAGTTTGCTACTTAGTTTTGCAATCCTTTCTGAATCACCACTAATTGTTGTGTAAAATGAACAATGATTTGCCATAATTTTTATTTTTTTTAATTTATTATTTCTTTTACCTCATCAATTGTGTACATCTTTCCACTGAGGTATTTGTGTTGGTTCCAACCAGATATGTAAGCATCTTTGAGTGCACGCAAATCTTCAACTGTGTTTCTATCTGCTATATAATCATTGAATGCTAATTCTGCATCATTTTGGAACTCATTTTCCGTTCTTCTGTGGTGAGGAACAAGGTCCTCATATTTGTCACTTCTCTCAGGCATATTTTTAGTCTAATTTCATATATGATAATATATGTGCAATTACATCAACTGTCCATCCATTACCAATCATCAAATATCTTTGAGTCTTTGAAACCCCTTCCGTGTAATTATCCGGAATTGTTTGTAATCGTTCACACTCTTTTGGTGTTAACCTTCTACATGGTTTTCCCAAATTTCTATAGTCCAATACTGCAAAACCTGCCATCTTAGCATATCCTGCAACAACACATGCTGCTTTACCATCTAATGGATTTTTGTGATAGTTCCATCTCGACTTACCATTTCTTTCTCTATCCATATAAGCGTAAGCTGTGGTAGTTAGTTGATATGCCGGATCTACATCATTGTCATTTTCGAGGATATCTCGTGTTACCAACCCTTTATCTTCAGGTTGTTCTATACCTGGTATATTTGTCCAATAAAACCTAGGACGGTTCTGTGCACTCAAAAGACTGGAATTTATCATAATTGGTTCTACACCAAGAGCTTCTGTTATGACATCCTGCCATTCCTTTTTCATCCTTACATTTTCGAGCATAAAATACTTCGGCTTAACCTCTTTTAGAAGTCTTACATATTCCCAAAAAATTCCACTTTTACCCTCAAAACCTTTACCGTTACCTGCGTTTGAGAACGACTGACAAGGACTTCCACCTATTAGTAAATCAATCTGTGGTAAATCTTCACCCTTTACTTCCCTTACGTCACCGATGTGAATTGTGTTCGGGTAGTTCTTTTTGGTTATCTGCATCGCCCATTTGTCTATTTCGGACGCGAAATAGTTGTCGTACTTTATACCTAGCTTGTTTATCGCTATCTGACCGCACGACATTCCGTCGAACAGCGACAGCACGTTAATTGGTCTGCTTTGTTCCATCTAATTTTGTTTATCTGTTTGTCCCTTTTGTTCCTGTCTCTGTTAAGTTTTTTTGCCGCTACTATAAGCTACTTGGCCTCGAACTGGAATATCGATTTCTGTGTTCCATCAGAAATTGAGTTCTATTTCGAACCAAGCGTACTGTTGGATGTAATCGTTCGTCGCGTGCATGTAGGTCGCAGTCTGCGTTGTCATTGCTATTATTCCAGGATCTGCGGCGTCGCCACCCCTGCAAACTATTATCCTGCCGTCCGGTATTCTTTGGTCGACAATCCTCGGCATCGAGAAACCCGTCATATACTGGTCGATGTCAATCTGGCGCAGCTCGAGTTCGGTCTTGGGCGAGACGAGCATAGATTTACCTGGTCCTCTTCTTCCCTCGACTGCAATCTTGTTGCTGGCTGCCATTATCCTCGTGAGTACTCTCCTGGCCATAGTCTGCGAGTTCTCGAGTAGAGACTTCGTGCTGTCGGTGCTGAGCGTTATCTTCGTAAGCATGTGATGTGGTGTCGCCGTGTCTGTAACAATAAGTTTTATAACGTCGTCTAGCAACTTCTCTCTTCCGGTCTCGATGGTGGTATGTGCCTGGCCCATTACGGGGGCCTGCTTTTTCTTAAGTGTATCGAACGTCTCGAACTCGATGCAGCTTATCATCTGAGCGAGCGGCGTCGCCTGGTCCTTGTGGGTGTAGTTGCAGATTGCCTTTAGTATATCTTCTGTGTTCATACCTTTTATATGGCTTGTTTCCAGCGAAGTTTACAATCCCAGTTTTTTGACCCTGAGCTCCCTGAGCTTTGCCTTGTTTGGCTTTACTGTGTCGAGTATGTGCTGCTTCCACTCTTCCCATGTGTCGAACCACTCGAAGTTTGACCACATATGTAAGTCCTCTTCTAATTTCAACATCTCCTCCTGGTTGTAGTAGGATGTGTAGACGTGTTCTTTGTCCCTCGTCTCGAGCGCCAGCCACCATTCCTTCTCGAAGAAGTGGATGAGGTAACGCATGTAGAAGTTCGCGTGTCTGTGGTCTCTTTCCCTTCGTATCTTTCTCTCGCTCGCTCTTTGCCAGTTTTCCAGTTGGTCGTCTCCGTTCCTCTGCCTTTCTTGGAACTTTGAGAAGTTCTTGTCGTTGTACCTCATAACCTCCCTGATTTGAACATTGTTTGTTTAAGTGTGTCAACGATTGTGTTCCTCGGGTATGTGTCTTCGACCAGTTCCTCGTTTATCTCGTATTTCCTGAATGCTACCTTCTTCATCGGTAACCAGTGACCTATTTTCTCATCGTCTGCCTCTGCTACCGAGTTCTCACCATAGACGTCGCATCCGAACTGTAGCCTCTCGAACGTTATCGCTTCTTTTTTAATGTCGAGTATGAAGGTAATCTTGCACGAGACGAGATCCGGCTCGCCTTTTATTGCGTTGGGTCTTTTCGGTATGTCGGCTAACCTGACACCGAACACGTCCGTCTGGTCCTCTGCCTCGTCTGTCGAGAATGTTAAAACCCAGGTCTGCATCTTCAGTGGGTGTGCGTCTTGTGATGCTAGTAGTCTTTGTCCGTCAATCTTCATGTCGTTTAGTTTTAGTTGTTATAAATATAATTATTATATCCCTATCTTTTTAAGCGCCCTCTGCCTAATTAAAGCTGGGTCTGGTAGGTATTTCTCTTTAACCCAATCAAACCAGTCTTCCTGGCTCTCGAAGTATGGTGTAAAGTATAAGTATATTGGTCCTGTTAAAAGAGATTACGCTTTTGCCTTCGTTGGTTATTAAATACAATATGACATTCTCTACAGTTGCACGTCCATCCTTCAAACGAATTAAATCGTATGTCTGCCATTGTGAATGTACATAGTAAGTCTTTCCGATTGTAATCGCCTCGTTGTAGGTTTCGTATCCCAGATCCTCTCCCAGGTTCGCGCAGACCACTTTCATATACCCAATGATTTTAGCTTTTCGTCTCTCACGTGTATCTCGTAGTTCTCTTGGTCTGTTATGAAGTGCTCTTCCAATTCGTCCAGCGTCACGTAGACCCATCTCACCCTTTCGGAGTAAGGCTTGTTCCTCATCTTCTCCCATCCGCCTTTTATGAATTTGCCGTCTTCGTCAATCAGGCCCACCCATTCGTCTTCCAGACATACTCCCCAACCCTTCTTTTCGGTGGCCGCGTTGTTGTCGAGTCGGCCGGATCCGTTTACCCTGTATGTGTATCCTACTTGAAGGCCCTCGAACGGTACCGTGCAGACGACTGCCATACCGTCCCATCTTTCTATTCTTTGTTTCGAGTACATATTGTTCAGTTTACCCTGTCACTGATGTAGTTCCTCATCTGCCTTACCAGGTGGTTGGCGTTGCTCGTCACGACACCGTAAGGGTTCTCGAAGTAGAAGTGGAAAGCGTGATTCCATTTTGTCATGTCTTCAACCAGTTCAGTTAACTCGTGTACATCCATTGTCTTTTTGGGACCTTCATTGTGTAGTCCTTTGCTATCTATCCAGGTATCATTATGTCTTAACATAATATGATCAAACTTAATTAATCTTCCGGATTTCCAACCAGTGAAAACTATTTCGGTTTCAATTCCAAATTCAAATCTAAGTATTTTGTATAGTTCTAATGTAAAAACACCACATCCGCCAAGGTTGATATTTTTTACTCTATTATTTACATAATTTATTCTCCGTGCTAATTCCTGAAGTTTCATAATGCTAATATAAGTAGAATATTTTGAAATACCTACTCTGTCCAGGGTTTGTATGGTTCCCATCCCATAAGTTCGTGATGTTGTCTCATACAATCATTCCAGTCTTTACCTTCAATTGTTCTGAGAAGAACTGCATCTTTTTCAAGTAAATCATATTCACCTTTGACTACGGCACTTATAGATTCCCATTCTTCGGATGTGTAAACTTCTACAGTCATTATATTCCTAAGTTTTTTAATTTATCATCTCTTCTCTGTATTTTCATCCAGTTCTCGTCCGGTTTCAATGACAAAGGTGCAAAGGTATCGTTCGTCACAGACTTCATATTGGCGATGAACCATTCCCGACGCGTCTCGACCGAGTAGTAGGTCAGTTGCTCCGAGTAGCCCGTTATGGTGTATACTGGTTGCCAATTGCCAAAGAAGTCCTTCCTCTCGCAGGTCATACCGATTGGATACCACTTCTCGAGTATGGCGAGCTGTATCTCCTTAGGCGACTTGTTGAACCTGTTCGCCTGGAACTTGTCACCGTTGTAGTCCCACTTCTTCAGTGCTCTTTTTCCGAACGTGCTCATTGATCCTCGTCTAATAGTTCATCTATCTTTTTGTCCCTAATCTCCTGCACAGTGTTGTTCGAATTAGTTTTATAGTCCTTCGGGTGGGTTGTGTATAACATCTTACCTTTGTACATAGTATTCTTTTTTGCTAATATAATGTATTTTTTTTATATATAGTACATGATATACTTAAAAACATTCGAAAGTTTTGGTGAAGGAAACAGGGGATATGTGATGCAGGTTATTGCGTCCATGTGTGAGAACGACGAGATTGATTTTTCACTCGAAACAACAAGTATTAAGAATGGAAAGGAGACCGATTCGGTGTTCATTTTCCGTCTCGAAGAAGGACCCGATGTGGAATCCGTTCACGAGGCGATTGCGAGGCTTGACGAGATTGGTTACTTCGCGCAGAAGGTCAAGTGGATACACGCCTTCCACTGCGTTATAGTCTACAGGAAGGACTGCGTACTGGTCGACTACATGGACGATAACTTCGCTCGAGACCTGAGCCGGAGGAGTACTCTATATAAAATCAATAGCATCCTAAACGATTACCTGGTCGGATCCGGTCCTGAGAAGTCCGAGGAGAGGCTTATATTATCAACCACCATTTTATACGCTGATATGATTAAGGATTACGAGCACGTCGTTCTCGGGAACGAGACGTATTTCATCGGCGAGAAGGAGTCGCAGTTCGTGACGCTGAACCAAGGCTCTGTGGAATGGAAGAACGGAAAGTTCGAGTGGCAGCCTAAGACGAAGACCAGACACTTCGCGACCATGTACAAAACGAACGGTGCGTGGTGGTGTTGGTACTCTACTTTGGATGTAGAAGACTGCGTATATTTTTAAGTTATTGTTTGATATGAGATGGATAAAGACATACGAGGCCTTCGGTAGCGAGCTCGAGACTGCGGTGCAGGTTGTCATAACTATGCTTGGTGAGGTCGAGCGACTGGATAAGGTACCTCGAAGCGAGTGGAGCGACGAAAAGATTGACGTGCCTGAGGAACTTATAGTGCTAGAACTTCTGGACTATGACCGGTACACGAAGGACTGGGACGACTTCGAGGCGATGATGGCGGAGCAGTGCCCGGGCGTTTTCTTCCGTGAGAATATGAGGAACCGAAGGATTGTGCTCGGTCTGGGTTCATTCGACGAATACTGCATCAAAAAGCTCAACGAGATGTTCCCTTATCACAGTACCCAGGACAATGAGAAGATACTGAAGTTCGCGCCTAAGATCTACACTTACAAGACGCCATCGATGCGTTTCGATCAGGGTCTCGCTTTCATTATTGATATGAACAAGGTCAAGGTGGCGAGCGATGTATGGACTTTCCTAAATGTGGTGATGTGCATGGGTAATAGGAGCGGCGACGCACAGAGGCTGGTGGGTCGTTGGCTCAATGTGATGCTTGGGTGGGATCTCGACGTGGATCGAACAACCTACGATAGTTGGTAATTTTATACGAGTCCGTCCAGTCTTCTTTCACGACACCATTGTAACACATCTTCTACATCGTACTGCTCTAGCACCTGTTCCATCGTCCATCGATCGAGTACTTCCTCTATTTCAGGATCTTTTATCTCGAATATCTCCTCAATGGTGAAGTTGTCCAGTATGTCTCTGGAATTTGCTTTTACCTCCACACTCACCTTTCGGTAGGATCCTGGACCGACGAATACCTCGTCTGCCTCGAAGCTTATTTGGTCTTTCATTTGCTGAGTTTCTTTATCATCTCGTCCGCCATTTTGGCTGCGATGTCAGCAACTTTGTCAAGATTGGTGTCACTCTGTATGTTCATAGTTTTGATAAGACTAGACATAGCGTCGGTTGCAATCTTGTCCCTGATACTCATCTCACTCGCAGGCGCGTTGGCGAACGCCTTAAGTCTTTCTCTGTTATTATACTCTATTGCGTCCATCATTTCTGCTTTATCTGTGTTAATATTTCATCTGTAGTTAACTCTGGATTCTCCTTTGTTATGTTTATGGCTTTTATTAGGTCTTCCTCACTGAATGGAAACCTAGTTAACGATTGTTCACATCCATACTCGAGTCCGTCCATCCAGGTATCGACACCAGGAAGGTCGCCTACTATTTCTTTTACCAGTTGTTTCACGTTCATTCTTCTATTATTAGTTCCTTCCAGGATTCTCCTATCTTGTTCCTGTAGAGTTCGTTAATCTTGTTGACGAAGTACTTGAGCTGCTCTCCGGTCAGTCCTTCCTCTTTTATCTTCTCGCGGGCGAGTCTGTGTATCTCGGGAACCATCTCCTCGTCGGTGACGGTGCTCTTTTTGATTCCGAATACACCTTTGTGTAGGAACCATGGGTAAACGTAAGGAAACATTATCTCGTCTTTATAGTTTCTATTTGTATTTGTCTTTTGTGTTTCTCAATTTCGAAGTTCTTCACCTTCGCGAGCCTTTCGAAGTACTCTTCCCTGTCATTCTCGTCCAGCTTTTCTGGCACTGATTTGACGAAAAATCTTTTGTTTCTACCGAGTATCTCCCTGCAGTTGCTTTCCTTCCATCCGTTAAGGACCAGGCACTTCCTTATGAAGTCCAGCCTTTCAGGGTTGTGACCGGACTTCTCGACCATAACAAACAGATTGTCAATGTCCTTTCGGTATTGCGTATCGGCAGAGGTGTTGTCGAGTACGGTTTTGATCCTGATGTCTCGTATCATCGAGTCCACGTATGCCTCGAAGTCGGTGGTTGTCTCACTGGTGATTACGTACTCCTTTATCTCAATCTTTCCCATAAACGAGTAGTTGTTCGACATAAACTTGTTCAGGCACCACTCGTTTAGTTCTTCCTCGCTATGTACTATAACTTCGTCGTAGTACTGTGGTTTTATTCTCCACATCTTTCTCATAGTCCTATACTATTTAGTTGTATGTGCCTCTGTGCGGACTTCAGGTCTTTCGTGCCGTGACAGCTGTCGAACTCGAAGATAAGTGTCGTCTCGACTATATCACCTTCGAAGAATTTGCTTCTTTTATTGTTTGTGTATGTAAAATCAACAAGTCTTACGCCATCGAAGACCCAGTTGTAGTTGTGTTTTGTCGATATTATACAACTGGGCATTCTGTTTTCACAGATGTCTTTGTATTTTTCCAACATTTCTAGGTCTCTGTCTACTCCTTTATTTTCATCGTAGAGGTAGAAGTTGATCTTGATTGTCGCCTTCTTTGCCTTGTTGAGTTTCTTAACACTTTCACTGTGAGTTTCGCCGAAGTGGTCGATTGATATGTCTCCGATGTACAGTTTCATATTGCTAATATAGTGAAAAGAATTTACTTTTCCTTCTCGAATGCCTCTTTTATTTCTTTGTTAAAGTCTAAATAGTCTAAATCTGGATCACAACAATTATCAACAAGTGTTGAATAACCGAGTGTTATTCTTCCGTGTATGTGTGAAACTTTAATTTTATAGTAGTTGAAGTACCCTTCTGTCGAGAAGTAGTCGTCTTCGTCGCACCACTTTATGATTGGTGTGAACTCCTCTTCTTCTTCCCAATCTTTTTTGAATTTACGCCACTCATATTCATTCTCAGTATCAATCTCACATAGTGCATCGTTGAACTGCATCCAGATTCTCAATGTATCTACGTCTTTCTCTTTTGCTTTTGCTAATCTCATTTTATTTTTCGGTTTGTGAATCCAATTTTTGGTTTTTCTTCTTTCTCGTACTGATCGATATCGAAGTTAATAATGTCTGTCAATACCATTGGTTCTTTTGATGTATGTTTATGTCCTGCTTTTATAAGTAAAGCATTTGTTTTATCAAGAGATAGTTCTTTGAAATCGTAGGAGAATTTTAATCTTCCTTTTCTTTTTAGAGCACTATCAATTTGATTTATATCACAGTTGAAAGTACATATTACTTTTATTCTTAGAGCTTCACCTAACATACCATCTGTAAGATTTAGTAGAGTTGAGATTGATGTATTGCCTTCTTTTCTTTCGGTAAGTAATGCTTCGGCATCTTCAATAACAATAATTGAATCTTGGTGATTTGCGAAGAAATTTATAAATGAAGGAGCTTCAAGTTGTGAAAACATCTGGTTAGGCATATAGATAAACTTAGTTGCTTCATTTTTTCTTATAAGACTTTTTATAAAAGAGGTCTTACCAGTTCCAGGATTTCCGTGAAATAAAATCAATCCGGATTTCGAATTGTGTATAAAATCGTCTACTATTTCTTGTTTCTCGATAAGGTCATCGTTGTAAAGATCATTAATTGAATATTTGTCATCAAATTTAAAGTTCATTCTTCTAAGTGAGATATAACCGCCGTCATTAGATAACATATAGAAATTGGCTTCATCTTCGTTAGATTTTGTTGAATTTTTAATTATATCCATCAATTGTTTGATATACGGACATTCTGCTGACTTGAAATGAACTCTAATTTGATCACCTCTCCAATTAATACTTACAAAAGTTTCTTTTTTGAGAACATAATCAATCGAAATATTATTTTCACTTTTGTGTCCATTTTCATCATAGTTCAATGTAGTTATATTTTCTTCGGTATATCTTTCAATTATATCACTACCTAATATATTATGAATTTGTTCGTCAAATTTTTTACAATCTAAATCAACATCTATTGTTAATTCATTTGGCATTACACCATATTTGAATGTAAAATATCTTACTGCCAATGGTTCATGTGATGTCAGTATCGATGTTATATCTTTTTTATCGCTCATAATTTTTATATTTTGTATTTATTGTTGTTTTTGATTAATTAGTTTTTTACCCACACATTCATTATTAGAATTTATTTTTTTATCCCAAATATTATTAGTATGCATATGACATTTTTGTTTATAACCCAGAGAGTTCATTTTTTCACTCCATTCTCGAAATTTTTTATTATGTGAATTTTCAATAATCCATGGACATTCACTACATGGTTGATTACACTTAGCCATATTTATGTTTTAGAAATAAAAATAACATTTTTTTTCGTGATTTATCTTATTTTGGTTTAGTTTTATTTTTACTATTTTGATATAAAAAAGAAGGACTTTATTCACTAAGAGGTATAAAAATGAATATATAACAAAAAATAAAAAAATTCGCATATATGAGTTTATTGAATTCAATTAAGAAGGATTTCTCACAAGGTGAGAAAGATATCACATTACAGGAATATCTTGATCTTTGTAAAAAAGAAAGAGTTTATTCTACACCGGCAGAGAGAATGCTCGAAGCTATAGGTGAACCAGAAGTGGTTGACACCAAATTAGATGAAAGGTTAAGTAGAATCTATTCAAATAAATTAATAAAAAGATATGCTTCTTTTTCTGAGTTCTATGGTATGGAAGAAACAATCGAACAAATAGTTTCCTTTTTCAAGCATGCTGCACAGGGTCTCGAAGAGAAGAAACAAATACTTTATCTATTAGGTCCGGTAGGAGGTGGTAAATCATCTTTGGCTGAAAGATTAAAACAATTAATGGAAAAAAGTACAGTATATGTTCTTGTTGCAAATGGTGAGATTTCACCAGTTTTTGAAAATCCATTGGGTCTTTTCTCATCACATAGAGATGAATTAGAAGATGAATATGGTATACCAAAAAGGTATGTACCATCGTGTGCATCACCTTGGGCAACGAAAAGATTGGCAGAATTTAAAGGTGATGTTACTAAGTTCAAAGTTAGAAAGATGAAATTATCTATAGCGTCACAAATTGGTGTTGCTAAAACTGAGCCAGGTGATGAGAACAATCAAGACATCTCTGCATTAGTAGGTAAAGTAGACATCAGAAAACTTGCAGAGTTTCCACAGGATGATGCAGATGCTTATAACTACTCAGGTGCTTTATGTAAAGCTAACCAAGGTATGATGGAATTCGTAGAGATGTTTAAAGCACCAATAAAAGTTCTTCACCCATTATTGACTGCAACACAAGAAGGTAACTTCAACGGAACTGAGAACCTTCCTGCAATTCCTTTCCAAGGTATTATATTAGCTCACTCTAATGAGTCTGAGTGGGAAACTTTCTCAAATGATAGAAAGAATGAGGCTTTCTTAGATAGGGTTTATATCGTAAGAGTTCCTTATTGTCTTCGTGTAGATGAAGAGGTTGAAATCTATGAAAAACTTTTGAAACACTCTTCACTTGCAGATGCACCTTGTGCACCACAGACATTAGATCTTTTAGCTAAGTTTTGTGTTATGACCAGAATGAAGAATCCTGAGAATTCAAACCTATACTCTAAGATGAGAGTATATAATGGTGAGTCTTTGAAAGAATCTGATCCTAAAGCTAAATCTTTACAAGAATACAAAGACGATGCTGGTATCACAGAAGGTATGAATGGTATATCTACTCGTTTTGCATTCAAAGTTCTTTCTAAAGTTTTCAACCATGATAGTGAAGAGGTTGCTGCTAACCCTGTTCATCTTTTTTACGTTCTTGAACAAGAGATAGTTAAGATGCAGATGCATAAAGAAACTGAAGATTATTATTTGAATATACTGAAGTCTAAAATCAGTGCTAAATATGCTGAATTTATCGGTGATGAAATTCAAAAAGCTTATGTTGATTCTTATAATGAATATGGACAAAACTTATTTGAAAGATACATTACTTATGCTGATCACTGGTGTCAAGATAACGATTATAGAGATCCTGAGACAGGTCAACAATTTGATAGGGGTGCACTTAATGAGGAACTTGAGAAGATTGAGAAACCAGCAGGTATTGCAAATCCAAAAGATTTCAGAAATGATTTAGTTCAATTCTATTTAAGACATAAAGCTAAAAATGGTGATGCACCATCTTGGGACTCTTATGAGAAAATAAGAAGTGTAATCGAGAAAAGAATTTTCTCTAAAACAGAGGATATTATACCTGTTATATCGTTCACATCGAAAGCTACTAAAGACGATGAGAAGAAACACTCCGAGTTCATAAACAGAATGACTGAAAGAGGATATACGACACGTCAGATAAAACTTTTGACTGACTGGTACCTTAGAGTGAGGAAAAGTAACTAATACTATGCCTCTACCACACTTCCCAATTAATAAAAGGTTCCTACGTAAGTGGCGTATTGCGAGCCTTTGGGATTTGTCATTGTTGAGGCCGAGTATTAATAAAAATTTAGAAGAACATGTCGATAAATATAGTGGACAGGAGAGAGAGCCCGAAGGGGAAATCCTCAGAGAACAGACAACGCCTCCTGAAAAGGATTGATGGTCAAATAAAGAAGGCTCTTCCTGATATAGTCAAAGGTACTAATGTTAAGGATCTTACCTCATCTAAGGAAAGAGTTAAGATTCCGGTTAAGGGTATAGGTGAACCACAATTCACCTACGACAAAGATACCGGTGATAAAGAGATGGTTCATCCTGGTAATAAAGAGTATAGTGAGGGTGATTTGATAAAGAAGCCAAAAGGCGGAGGTGGTAGTGGTCAAGGTAAAGGTTCAAACGATCCGTCGGTTAGTGAGGATGAGTTCACAGTTTCTATCAGTAGAGAGGAGTTTCTTGACTACTTCTTCGCAGATCTTGAGTTACCTGATTTGGTAAAGAATCATCTTAATTCATTGGTAGACTTCAAACAAAAGCGTGCGGGTTATTCGAACTACGGTAACCCTAGCAGGCTTAACATAACCGGGTCTTATAAAAACTCTATGGCTAGAAGGATGGCGGTAGGTCTTTTCTTTGATAAAAAGATTAAAGAGATTGAGGAAAAATTGAAGACTGAGACAGATTCTTCTGTAATAGAAACTCTTGAAAAAGAATTAGACAAGTTAAAAAAGATGAAGATGTCTGTTTCCTTTATGGAGGAAGTAGATTTAAAATATAACAACTTCGAGAAGGTATCGGTTCCAGTAACATCTGCGGTAATGTTTTGTATAATGGACGTTTCTGGATCTATGGGTGAGCAGGAAAAAGATATAAGTAAAAGGTTCTTTATGCTTCTTTATATGTTCCTTACAAAACAATATGAGAGAATTGAGATGGTATTTGTAAGACATCACACTTCTGCTAAAGAAGTTTCAGAAGATGAGTTCTTCAATTCAAAAGAGAGTGGTGGAACAGTTGTTGTTACTGCACTCGAACTTATGTCGAAGATAATAAGAGAGAGATATTCAGAAGGTTGGAATATCTACGCTGCACAAGCATCGGATGGTGATGTTTGGGATAGCTCTGATGCAAATGATTGTTATAAAATACTTGACACAGACATATTATCAAAGATTCAGTATATGGTTTATATTGAGATATGTAGGTCTAGGGAAGGTGATCTTTGGAATAAGTATTCTATACTTAAGAATAAACACAAAAATTTTGAGATAGGTAGAATAAACGGAGTTGGTGAAATATGGAAGGTATTTCAAGACTTCTTCAAAAAGAAGACTGCATAATGGAAATGGATAAAAATAATATAAGGGTGATGTTCTCGAATTCGGAATGGAATCACGAGACTATTGAGGTCGCTAATGAGATAATAGAAAAGATTGCAACAGAGTGGTTGGGTCTTAGTATTTATCAGAATCAGTTTGAGATAACTACATCGGAACAGATGCTTGATGCATATTCACTTATAGGACTACCTATTTCTTACAATCACTGGAAGTTTGGAAAGGACTTTGTTATGAACCAGAATAACTACAAAAGAGGAAGGATGGGTTTAGCATACGAGTTGGTGATCAATTCGAATCCATGTATTTCCTATAATATGGAAGACAATACAACTTGTCTGATGACTTTAGTTTTAGCACATGCTGCAATGGGTCATAACCACTTCTTCAAAAACAACTATCTATTCAAACAATGGACACAAGCAGATGCAATTGTTGACTATATGGTATTCGCACGTGATTTCATACACAAATGTGAAGAAAAGTATGGATTTGAAGAGGTGGAACAAGTACTCGATGCGTGTCACGCACTTATGAATTATGGTGTTGATAAGTATAAAAAGCCTCGTAGAATTTCTGCAAGTGAGGAGCAGGAGAGACTTAAAAAGAGAGTTGAAGATGACAGGATATTACTAAACGACCTATGGCGTACGGTTCCTAAAGATGTAAAAGAGGAGTTGAAAGAGAAGAGATTTCCTGAATCTCCTGAGGAGAACATACTCTACTTTATCGAAAAGAACTCTCCGACTCTTAGAGTATGGCAAAGAGAGATTGTTAGAATTGTTAGAAAAACTGCACAATACTTTTATCCACAAGGTCAAACTAAGGTAATCAACGAAGGGTGTGCAACGCACACGCACTATGAAATAATGAACAAAATGTACGAGGAAGGGTATTTAGCAGAAGACTTTATGCTTGAGTTTTACCATCATCACTCAAATGTTGTATTTCAACCTTCGTTTGATTCACAGTTTTATTCTGGATTGAACCCTTATACTTTGGGATTCAATATATTTCAGGACTTGAAGAGAATGTCTTTGGAACCTACAAAAGAAGATTTAGAATGGTTCCCAAAAATTGCGGGTAAAGGAGATTGGATTGAACAATTCCGTTATATAGTAGAGAACTTCAAAGATGAAACTTTTGTATTACAATACTTATCACCTAAGGTTATTAGAGATATGAAACTTTTTAGTATAGAAGATAAGTCAGAAAATAGTTATTATGAAGTTTCTGCTATACACAACGAGGACGGTTATAAAAGGGTTCGTAAAGCATTGTCGGAAAATTACAATAGAAGTAGATATGTTCCAGACATACAGGTTTATAGTGTAGACGTTTTTGGTGATAGGACTCTTACTTTAGAGTATACTCCGGAAAAGAGTAAAGGGCTTGATTATAATGAATTGAGAAAAGTCGTTCCTTATGTCGAGTTTCTTTGGGGCTTCCCTGTTAGAATGACCGAGAACGGTAAAGAAATACACACAACAAAAAAGACCATATAAATGGTCTTTTTTTTATTCTGAATCTTTTATAGATTTTATTCTATCTCTTATCTCTGCTGCTTTTTCGTAATCCTCCGTATCGATGGCATCGGTGAGTTCCTGTTGTAGTTTTTCCAGGAATTCTCTCTTCTTCTTTGTTATATTAGCATTTTCCATCTTCGGTATATCTAATTCTATTCCTATTTCTTTTAGTTTACTATATGCGTCGATTGCGTATTGTGTAACCTTAAGTTTAGGTGTTTTGACAGGAGTTTGACTCATTCTACTTATAGCACTTTTAGGTATTAGACAATCTAATGGAAAGTAATAGTCCATATCATTTTCATAGTAACTATATGCAACCAGAACACCTGTTTCCTTTTCGAACCAAACACGGGTTAGTTCTAAGTGACTATTACCATATATAAATGATATTGTAGGTACTGGATCCACATCGTTGGCTATACATGTAGCGAATACTTGATCAAGTGTGGACTTCGCGTTTATACAGACTATGTCATTAGGATCATAATTTTTTCTATTGAGCATACTCTCACGGTATTTACGATCCTCTTCAATAAGTGTTTTGAATTCCTCTCTCTTCTCTTCGATATCACCTTTGAACTTACGTGTTGGTTCGCCAGCTAAAACGGGTTTACACTTTTTAATGCTATTTATTTGTGTACTCGTTAACGGAGTCATAGTGTCAAATTCTCGTTGACCCATTATGTCTCTTTCAACTGCCAATAACCTTCCATCTGTAGCATCGAACCAATATTTACGAACGGTTTTATCCTTTCGTATTTCATTCATTGATAGGTAGTCTAATCCAATGTTTTCTGCCAGTAGGAAAGTCTCAAACTCGGATAGTGAACCTATTTTAACACATACTATTTGCATATGTTGATTTTTTTTATAAAAGTATGAAATATATATGAAAAAACCCTGTTTATACAGGGTTTTTTATTAATCTTTTTGATACTCAGTTGGAAGTGGTTTATCTTCAGTTTTAAGGACATATTCAACTACTTGATCAACAAGTGTGTCGTACTTGTTCTCATCACCTCTACCGGTTGTGATGAAGACCTCGATTGCGTCGACGGTGTCCCTTGCTTCTGGCACGTTGTATCTTATTAGGTCGATGAACTTTTGGTAGAAGGAATCTATCTTTGCTTCTTCCTCAATCTTACCTTCTCCCCAACACTCAGGGCACTCTTCGTACTCGGAGTCGTCGTACTCCTCGTCGTAGTCGTACTTCTCGACCTCGCCGCTTCCGCTGCAGTGGTTGCAGTTTTCCCATTCGTCTTCTTTAGCATTGCAGTTACCATTGTTAGCATTCTCGTGGTATAATCTTGAGGCTGCGCGTATGAGCTCGCCGTTCAATGTTTCTGATGATCCACTACTGGGAACTAATTCTTTATAAAGTCTATCGTACTCTTCTTGGTGTTTTCCCTGACCATCCCAATATTGGAAATTGGTTTCTACCGACTCGTTAGTTGAAATGAAGTCATCATATTTCTTAATTTTACTCATATTATTTTTCGAATTTTATGTATATATTACAATTCAAAAATCATTTAGTAATCTTGTTTACTGAATATCCAAATAAGTATATAGATAAGTGTACCACCGAACATAAAGAATCCTATACGCCAGAATATTGCATCTATACCTGTGTATTCTCCTAGTCCTGCACAAACACCACCTATGTATCCTTTTTTTCTTATAAATCTTTTCATATTGTTAGTTTGATTATGCTAATATAACATATTTTTGTTTATTATTACTGCTTCTAAATCATATTTATCAAGTGATAATGGAATTGTATTATCATTAGTTATTTCAACAAGAATATTCATATTAGCAATAGATTTAGCAGCAACTATAGGATTTATTGTTTGGTCAATTAATTCATAAACAGGCATACCATCTAATTTTGATTCACCAACAAGTCTAAGTACCTCACACATTATTAGTTTATCAGTTTTATACATAGTCTTCTTATTTGTGTATTTTGTTTTTATAGTTTCTGCTGTTTCATTAATAAACTCATCATAGTTTGATTCTACTTTTTCTATACATGTGTTATCAGTTATCTCTCTAAGTAGTACCTGCTCTGTCCATTTGCCTATGTTCAGACCCATAGTAGAACAATAAGATTTTATTTTATTATGTGTTTCACCTGATATGGTTATCGTCTTAGGTTTTTTTCTTTCTTTGATACTCTGTTCCAATTTCCTAGCAGCTGCTTTGAGTGCAGCCAATTGGAATTCTTCAGTATCGATAGTTACATCACCGTCCTGTTGTGTTTCTTGATCTTTGAGTTGTTTGAGTATGCTCTCGTATAGTTCCATAAATAATGATTACTTTTTTCATTATATATGAAATGATTATTCCTTCCTTGAAAAAAAAATTATCTATAATTGTGTACTATTGCTTTGTTGATGTTGAGGTGATCACATGAGGTGGAACCGTATCGTACGAATACGTATGGCGAGTCTGTTCTGTTCGAGTTTATAACGTAGATTGGGTTGTCCCTGACGCCGTCGAGCTCGATTATGACGGCCACGTACTGCCCGAAGTTCTCGTCGTTGAATCTTTGAATGTTTAGTAGTATCCTATTTATTTTGTGGTTTTTTGCCAGCCCGTCGTATAGCGTTCGTAGTGGCTCGGTGTCGCTGTCGTAGGCGAATCTCCTCTTAGCGTTAAGATATTTGAATACCTCGAACGCCTGGTCTATCGATTTAAGTATGCAGCAGGTCACGTCTTTGGTGTAGCCGTTCTCTTTGTATGTGGTAGTCTCTAGGCACAGCTCGCCGTATATAGCAGTTATTGTCGGCATGCTCTCAAGTGTAACCTTCACCGCAACCTTGCTTGTGTCTGTCCTGAGGTGGGTGATGTTGGTGTGGGGGTACTGTCCAGTGTATTCCTTTGTCCTTTCCCAGGTCGCCTCTATCGCCTCTCTAAGTCTTGTTTTTTCTTCTCCCGTAATTTGTATGTACAGGCCGTTGTCGTCGAGTTCCAGCTCGGACTCGCTTATGTTGAAGTCGGTGAGTACGTCTTCTGCTCTTAGCACGTCGAGGAAGTCTTTCCACTTCTTCTCGTTGTATTTTGGGATGAGCCCTTCGAATGTCTTGTAGTCTTTTATGTGCTTCATCTCTTTGTCACGTATATTTTTATGTACCTTAGGCGGTCTCCCTTCGAACTGGTTGAACTCTAGCAGGTGCATCATCTGCTCTTTACTTTTATCTTTTCTGGGTATCTCTTGGCCGCCTCGAGAAGTCCTTTGACCGCGTCGACGCCCTCCTGGTCGAACCTCATCGGGTTGTGCGACCTCTTCGCCTCTTCCAGCTCGGCCGGATCCTTTATGCGATGGGAATCTCCTTCGTCAGCGACGAGATGCCATACAAGATTGTAGTCTATCTGCCTCTTCGCCAGTTTCAGGAACAGATCCTCGAAGCCTGGGAAGCGCGCGGCGAAGGCCTCTGCCGTTAGATTATCATCATATGTATCCCATTCTATCGACCAACCCGACTGTTCCTCGGGTAGACTTGGCCAGCCGTTGTCCTTGTCGACCACGTTTATGCGGAACCACGGTTGTGTTCCCTCTATCCCCGATATGCCGAGCTCGGACTCGCAGTATTCCTTGAACGAGGCCCAGTCTTTGACCTGGCTCTCGCCGATGCCGCTGCCCGGTGTGTCTATCAGCAATTTCATCCAGACGTAGTCTTTCTTTATCGTGAGCTCGTCCATCCTGATTATGTTCATTCCCTCCGAGCCCAGCCTGTCGGTGAATGCGGTGAAGGCGTTGTAGACCTCGAGCGTGTTCACATCGCCGTCGTTGGTCGCGAAGAAGTCGTACCTTCCGGATGGCAGTCTTTTCAGCTCGTCTAGCCTGATTCCGAGGTCGGTGAGATCGGCTGCACAGTCCCTTATGTGCCTAATACCTGGATCGTTCGCGGACTCGAGTATCTTAGTGAACTTTCTCATACGGCGGTTATGAACGTTTTCTCCTCCTCTGCGGTTATCCATATTGTGTTTTCATCACCGTATGCGTAGTCTATGTTGAACTCCCTGTCGAGCTCGCCTAGTTCCCTCTCTATAGCATCTTTTTCTGCTCTAAGGAGTTCTATGAGTCCTTCTGGTTTTCTGGAAAAATTAATCTCCAGGTCACAAGTTTCGGCGCCATCGTCGTCATCCTCCTCCACATTTTGTAGTATCATGTCATTGTTAATAGCCCACCTTTCTAACTCGGCTTTGCTTATGTCGACGTTCCTGCCCTCTGCCTTCACGATGAACTTGTAACCACCTTCCTGCTTCTTCGTAGGTGTGAGCCTGATTTTCAGATTTCCTGGGGTCTGCGATAGTGTTGTTTGAAACCTGTCCGCGAACCTGTCCGCCGTCTGTAGTATGTCCTCTTTGGTTGAGTATAGTACATCAATTGCTTCGTAGAAGGCATTAGTTGTCATCTCGCCGATTGTTGCGATTGGTATGTTGTATTGTACGACATAACCTATCTCTGTACCAATTTTGAATGTGTTTATATTAGGTTCGCCTAGCCTGTCGCTGACCTCGATAAGACTTTCACGGAGGTCTGAAATATCGGAATTTGAATCTACATCTTCATTGAATTTCCTGAGGTGTCTCATTTAGATTTATTCTTTTTTGTATATATAAAAAAAAGTTTTTTAAAAACACTTTATTATTTCACATATATAATTTTTATGAAAAAACCATATAGACCTAATATAAAAATAGTTCATCTTTTACTTGTTCCGGATTGGTATGCAGATTTACCAAAAGATATGTGGGATGTTAGAATGAAAAATCAAGCAGCATCTATAGAATGTTGGCGTAAAATTGCATCTAAATTCTCATCATATGTAGAAAGATATATTTATGTGAACCGAGAAGAATTACCAGAGGAAAATTGTTCAGATCCTGGTATAATAGATCGTTCAAAAGGACTTATTAAAGTCTCACCTTCATTATCTTATGGTCATTATGGTGTTTATATGGCACATTCATCAGCTATATTAGAAGAATTTGGTGAACATTTAGATGGTATAGTTCTTATTGAAAGTGATACTCGTTATGAAGTTGATCCAGAAGAAATGGCTGATAAGATTTACAGAGCTTATGAATTTGCATTAGAGAATGATGGTCGTATGGTTTCTTTGGCACATGTTGGATATGGTACAGGATCTATGGCAGGTTATTCTGATACTGCTATAGATATGGGTGAGTGGAAAATGGTTGATCATTTTATGCCAGCATATTGTTATTTAGTTATGAGTTCTGAGAGAGAATCGATAAAAGAGAAAATACGTAATAATGGTTGGCATAGTTGGGATATATGGTTATATTGGAATTATGACCGTAAGTCAAAATTATTTGCACCTACTATTCCATATGTTATGGATTATTCGGGATTCTCAATGTCTGATTATGGATATAGTGAAAGATAAAATAATATAAATTATGAAAATTGGAACAAAAAACACAGTTGTTGTAACTAATGCAACAAATAAAATTGATAAATTGACTAATTTATTTAGAAGAAAAAGAATTTCTTATGAAGAATATTTTAGTGAAGTTAATATATGTTTAGTGGAGATGACCACTGAAAGAGATTTCTTAGAATATATGAAAAATATAGGATACTTTGATAAATTTGTTAAATAAAGAAGCTGATAAAATAAATGATCGTGTTTTATTTGGTGGTAGGTTAGGTGAATATAAATATTATGATATGCATCAAGTTATTGAACACGCTCTTAATTTTGTAAATAATCTATAATTTATTAAATCAATCTATTTAATTTTATATCTCTTAATTTCGTAGGAAGATCTTCTATCTGGTCTGTGTTTGATACCGTGTAAGTCGGGCCTATAAGTGTGTAGTTGACACCATATGTTATTATCTCTTTAATTTTCACTTCTTCCATACTACTTATTTTAGAAGAAGTGAATCCACCAATCTCTTTGTCTATTGTAAAAAACTTTGTAGCCTGCATATGGTTAATCTTGACCATCGTGTCGTCGGGTATGTTAACCTCTGATTTGAGTAGTGTTATGACGTCGACCTCCTCATAGGTACAAACCACCGTGTGTTTATCACTGAACGGGTAGTCCTCATACATCTTCAGCTCTATGTTATTGTTACTTGTGAACCACATTATTTTATGAGTTGTGTTTTAATATATATACGAATATATGAATAAAATTTTAAGATATAACCAATTTATATACGAATCTATTGTGGGTGAGTCGGATTTGAAGGACAGTCCTTATATCTTAGATTTTGTGAAGAAACTCAAAGAAAGGGCGTACGAATTTACCGACGAAGGATACAACGTTTTACTGCTTGTGAAGAGGAAGCTTGGTGGTGCGAACTATGGTATGTTTGCAAAGGTGTTCGAGTACATAATAAGAAGTGGTGCCGATGATCTTATAAGTTTCGCGTACATGTCGGGTAGAGAAGTCGACATACCGGAGCTCGAAAGACTCGTCTTCGATATAGACATACGTGACAACAATGGCCAAAGTATACCAGCATCGGATCCGAGGATGATGGAGTTACACGACGTGATGCACGACGAGTTCCCAAAATTCAACATGATGAGATACACTTAGGTTCGAGTTCCCACAATTTGATATAAGATAAATATGAGACTAAAAATATGAGACTAAAAAGATATTTTGACTTTATAAAAGAATCAGTAGAAGAGAAGTCAATGTGGAGACACAATGATGATGATTTCAAATGGTATCTTACTGAGTTCAAAGACAACGGTTACACCATAGATTTCCACAGGATGTTCATCAACGAGATTTCGGAGAACGTCGGATCATGGTCAAACCCACAATACAAGACCCGGGACGCTATTAGTGACATACTTGTTGACGACTCATGTGAATGCTACGTGATTCAGATCACGGAGACGCCGGACGCTCCAGGTGGTGACATCAGTGAGGCGCTCTACTTCGCAAAGGCGGCGATTGAGTCCGAGCTCGATATGAACTGCGAGATAATGCTTAACGATACGAATTCCTACGATTGGAAGGAGTACAGGCCGATTGGGGGCGAGAGTGTGAAAGTCGACGGTGGTGAGATTACCAGACAGCTTTCTACACGTGTTGAGGACGTCGAGGAGTTCACCGACGTCTGCATCGTCTGCTGGTATACGGATAAAATCAAGTTCACAGGCGAGCAGTTCCTGGAATACTACGGATGGGACAAGGACTGGAAGTCCTACGACGGCAAGCCGGGTGTGAAGATTTCCGAGAAGGGATCTGTCTACGTCAGGATCGATCAAGAGGATCTTTCTGGCATAATAGACTGGGATCGATCCGAGGTCTCCTCGGATTCGCTGCTGAGCGGGGTTGAGATTGAGATGTACCACAGCGACTACGTAATAGACGGCGACTCGCTTATACGCTACCACCTGAACGATGATGCCATGCGCGCGCTGGCCAGGTGGCTCATCAAGGAGGCGGGAGGCCTCGAGCCTTTCCTGGCCGAGGTGCAGACTGATCTGGATCTGGAAGGCCTTACCGAGGAGCAGGTCGTTGATGAAATCGTGGGAGAGAGGTTCGAAAGGACTTTGGTGAGTGCTGCAGAAGCTTTCGGTGGCGACACGTTCGACGAAATACGTAGGGACTGGCAGTCTTGGTCCGACCAGTCGCAGGCTGACCAGTACGACGATGCTGTACAGGCTGCCTTCGACGTTAAACTGGATGACGTGTTCTGGTTCGAGAAAGAGGAGTACAGATCCGAGTTCAAGGGTGGGAACGGCAAATGGTACAACATCTTCTTCTACTGGATACTTATCGATGAAAAGTTCCTGATGGATCTGCACAACAACCACGACTACGAGCTGGATGATATTAAGAGGTTGGGATTATCGGGACTGCCCCTGGAGTGGCTTCAAAAGGAAGTCGAGACCAGCAGGATCTACGTACGCGACCAGTATGGTGACGTTGACACCGACGACTTCTCGAAGGAAATCATATCGCAGTACCTAAGCTAGGGTGTCGTCTATGGCCTCGTCGCGTAGTATTCGCGTCTTGTTCTCGTTGTACCAGATTAAGAAGTCCAGGAAGTAGTAGGCGAAGTCTCCGTCGGCCATTATAACGCAGGTCTGACCGAACATGAACTGGTTGAAGTCCTTCTTCCATTTCTCGGGTATCATGCTTTCCTTTACGACCCTTATTTCGTGTTCCGAGTCGAGTAGTACACCTTTTGTGTTGTATATCTCTGATAATTTCATAATGTAAATATAGCGCTTTAAACCGGAAAAGACACTAAAAAAGTGTCTTTTCTCGAGGGGCCGCGCGACGGATTTCCGTGCGCTACCATCCACCACTTTGTTTTCTAACAAAGAACGGTATTTATAGTTTTATTTTAGTATTTGTTTAGAAGTACCACTTCGTCAAATCGATACCGTCTCGGTTAAAACTAACTTTGACCATTCGTATGAAAGGTAGTTTCTTAACCATAGTTACGGGAAGTGTAAGTGTATTGAATGTATCAAACCCTTTTTGTTTTAATGTTCTTTTATCACCAGCACAGAATTGGTAAACTGCACCGTTGTAAAGTATATAATCTCCTGATTTAACGTCGTACTCTTTACGACCAATCTTAACTTTGTCTAATGTAAGGCTCATCTCTTCGTATTTTTCTACAAATATACGAATAAAATCTTTACTTCCTAATTAATCTTCGTACTTCCAGAAGTGTGCATTGATTGAATACATCGAACGGTGTATGGTGAGATGGTACGCGCACTCCATGTCGAGTTCGGAGCAGATTTTACCACAGGCGTCCTCCAGCATGTCGAGTACCTCGCGCTCGTTGTCGAATATCTCCTGCTCGTTCACGTTCGCCTCCCTACGGTGGCTGACGTTGGTTATGTAGAAGACCTTCGGCGGGAATGGACGGCCTTCTTCGATGACGCCTTTGAACGATATCATCTGGGTCTTCTCGCCCATCGTAAGGTCTCTTTCGCTGAAGTCGTGCGAGACTCTGAGGCGCTTGTTCAAAGTTATCTCGATGGTCTCGTACGGATCCTGATCGTCCTCACCGTTTCCGTAAGGGAAGTACTCGTGGTTTACGTTGAAGTCGGACCACTCGTCTTCGTCTGTGAACTCGGTGAAGGCGAAATTTATAGTCTGAAGCATTGGGTCGTCTTCTTCGAGGTCCTCCTTGATGAACTCCTTCCAGTTTCTTATCCTCATTGTGTTTGTTATTTTCCTGTTCCCTCGCAGTAGTTGCAAGTTTCACTATCGTAGTTCCCACTGCAGGTGTTGCACTCGACGTTACCGTCTCCGTTGCAGTACTCGCACTCGACGCTTCCCCTGCTAAAAGGAGAATTGCCGCACTCCTCGCACTCGACAGTCTCGGTCTGGCCCTCGCCGTCCTCTATCTCGACCTCGCCGTCTCCGTCGCAGACGCCACACTGGTGTTCTCCCCTTCCGTCACAATCACCACACTCCTGCATTCCATTGTGACAGTCTGGGCAAATCTTCTTACCTCCATCGCAGTGCTGGCAGTCACAGCTTCCGTCCATCTCCTCGAGTTGCATGTCGTACCCGGTGCCGAAGTAGCCGTCGTTGTTGCTTATAATCATGTTGTCCTTGAAGAAATACTTCAGCGTGTCCATATAGGGCCACTCACTGTAGTGATCACTTCCGACCTCAACCACAAAATATTTAGCCATCTCGTCCTCCCTGCCATCATATATGGCGGTGAAACTTTCGTCGTTGCTCTGACTTTCTTTGTAGTAGTAGCCGTTATCGTTTGCCCAGTTTTTGAAGACATTGATGAGCGACTCCTCGTTTGTGTATATCCTGTCCATGAGCTTGCCTTGCTTCTCGTATTTCATCTGGTAGCCTTTGTTTGAGTAGATTGCTACGTCGGTCCAGAGTATCGCCCTTCCGACTATCTTAGTCTCATCTTCTGGGGATTTGAGTATGAGCATATTGCATACGTCTGGGTTGTTTACATAAAGGTCAAAATAACCAGATTTGTGTGCGTGTCTCATACAAGACTTTGCAAGATCACCTTTTGGTTCGTAATAATTATTTATGTTGTAGAACTTCCTAATGTCCTCACCATCGACTACTTCGAGATACTTCTCCATATCCATAGCGAGTTGTTGTTCACCTTTGTATCTAGTGACGAATTTGTAGACGTCCTCCTCAGTCACATCCGCGAATGGATCGTCCAGGTTGTCCTCTTCAATCCAGTACCTGATTGCCTTTATGATTGAGTTGACTATCTTACCAATGTTAGCAATCTGTCTTTTGTCACCATCTGGGTGGTTTGTGAAACTGGACTTTCCGAGTTCACGTGATAATCCGATGTAAGTTTGTCTGAGTTTCTCAAAGTCATGACCTTCTAGCTTTACCAACACTTCCGCAATTTTGTCCTGGTATTTAGATATTAGGAGTTTTAACGTGTCTAAGAAATCTTGTTCGTAGAGTAGATACATCTCTTTAACCATAAACATCTCGTAAGTCTTTAGCTTTCTCATACGAGTATATATAAAAAGACTAAAGTCCGATTTGTTTCAACTTGTTCACCCTTATGTCGTTTTTGGTGAGTAGATTTCTTCTTTTCTGGTCTGAACACCAGTGGCAGAGGCTGCCCTCGTACTGGTAGTGTAGCGTGAATGTGTACGAGCATGCCTCGCAGTATATTTCCCCGCAACGGTCGCAGACCATATCTTCCTCTACATTAAGAGTGTGGCATATGTGGCAATGTATCACAATCCCAACTCTCTTAGTTTTATTTCCCTTATCTCGACCATATACTCTTCGCGTGTCATATTGGACAATCTGTTCATTAGGGAAGTGGCGCAGGATTTAGAACAACACTTCGCCCAGCCCCTCTTCTCGTTTCTAAGATCTGGCTTGAACTCCTTATTACACCAGGCACATGGCTTGGTTGTCTTGTTTCCGGTCTTCTTCGCTTTTTCGAAAAGGTTCATCAGTATTTGTTTATGGTTCTACGTATAAGTCCTGTTTTGTCGGAGTTAATAGTCTCCATCGTCTCTAAATTATCTGAAGTTTTCCATATTGTAAATATACAAAAATTAATGCAACATCATGATATATACTAATATAATTTGGTTTTTGTTTAGATTTTGTATAATATTGTTATATGTTTTTAAAACCAATTAATGATATAAATTTTCTCCAACCTGGCGACTTATTCGACGGTAAAGAGGTGAATCGTACCTCAAACTTTAACGTGTTCTTCAAAGACGGTAACAGGAAGTCGTGGCGTCGTGTTTTGCGTGAGATGGAGTCTGGTGCCCCTGTTGTTTACCGTTCATCGCCACAGGTGCACGTGGACTGGACTTGCCGGGAGCAAGCGGTTGTTTATCTTAAGTTGTTTTCTAGGTGGGGTACTTACCAGTCCGGTGTTACGGTGGAACGTCACGGAGTCGCGGATCTGACTATGGTAGAAGTGATTGATGGTGTTTTGTTTCATGATGGTGAATGGTGGGTAGTCGGACCGAGCGGCACCTACAACGACTGGGGAAGGAAGGTCGACTTTGCGGACTGTCTCTACTCGGGTATACTGTGTAGGGTTCCCAACAACTGGTGGCAGAACGTGAGTGATGCCGAGTACGGTAAGTCAATCTGGGTGAACGTGTTTTTCGTGACTAAGGATTATCCTGCTGAGTGGCGTGATATGAGGATCTCGAGCATTATCTCTTGAGGTAGAAGGCGTCACCCCAGTGTTGTTGTGTGTACCATGTCTGTACCCTATCGAATCCGAGTGGATAAAGTGTATCATCTAATTCGTCTAATGATGGACATCCTTCATACATTTCCACGGTGTTGAACTCGGTGAAGACATAGTCTATGTGTTTTAAAGTGTTTTTCGCTCCTTTTAGTACGGCTAACTCGTTACCCTGAACGTCAAGTACAAGTACATTACAATCTGTTATGTTGTAATCGTCTAGTTTTGCCACCTGTATTGTTTCTGTGTTATTGAAAGTTATGTGTTTGAATATCTCTTTGTGTAATAAAGGTTTCAGTAATGAGGAACTCTGTCCTTCATTTCCAGAGTCTATATGTATTATAGCACTTCCTTTTTCACTTCCAAGTGCAAGTTTGTATGTTTTTGCATTTTTGTCATGTGATAGTTTATTTACGAGTTTGTTGTATGGTTCTTCTAGTGGTTCGAACCAGTGTGTTTTTATTTCATTACCAAAGTTTTTTATGTAATCTTCATATTCCTGACCGTAGTGTGCACCTACGTGTATAACACCACTTACTTTGAAATCATATTGATGTTTGTAATCTTCGAACCCTACTATCATATAACATTTTTGTTTATTGATTATAGTGTTTACTTTATCGGTTGTTTACCCTCCACATCTAATGCATGCTACTCCACCGGTTCCAGCACACAAAGAGCATTCTACCTCTATTCCATTGATATCTTCTATTGTTCCGTCACCTGAACATTCAGGACATTCTGCTTGTCCTGTTCCACCGCATGATGGACATTGACCATTTACACCATTTATTTCTTGTAGTTCCCACCAGTCGAAATCTCCCCAGTCTTGATCTATATTGGTTAGAACTCCTTTCTCTGGTTGATAGTATTTCATTGTGTCCATATATGTAAATAGACCACTTTTTGGTGTGCCTGATTCTAATTCAATCCAAAATGTCATAACCTCACTTACTTTCATATCTTTTGAAATTGGTTGTGATAAATGATCCTGATTTGTTTTGAATAAAAATTTGTTATTTATTGCCCATTCTTTAAAAAGTCTTTCGTCTTTGGAATTGTTAATAAATATTCTATCCATAAAATTTGTTTTAGATGGCCATTCTTTCATTCCCCATTTATATTCAAAGTCATCACCCTGTCTGAAGTTTAGTCCGTACCACAGTAAAGCTCTTCCTGTTATCTTTTTTGGATCTTCTTTTGATCTTAGTATCAATAACTTTATTTGGTTTGGATTTTGTACGTATATGTCAAAATATTTTTGGCATTTAGGATGTCTCATACAACTTGTTCCTAATGTATGTTTCAGTCCGTCATAAGAGGTTTCGAGGTAGTATTTACGTATATCTTCTCCTTCTACTATTAAAAACCTATCCTGATCCATTTTTTTGAGTTTTTTCACTGCGTTAACATATTCGGTGTGAAATTTCTCAACCTCATTATCGGTTGGTTTATAGTTTACTGCGTTCATAAGTGATTGGAATAACTTACCCATTCTGAACTCTTGTGGTGTTGCCATGTATGGTGACTTCTTACACCACTTCTCAGATATGAAACATTCTGAATTTCCTTTTCTATCTTTGAATGCAAGGTGTAATATGTGATATCCTTCTTGATATTCAAATTGTGCTTGTTGTAATGACTTTATATCACCCTTAAGTAATCGTGCTGCTTCTTCTATGGATAACCTTCTTAGTAATCTAGCATTTATATCACCTTCTGGTATTCTTCCACCTACGGACTCTGTTGCTGCTTTATAATACCTCTGTGGCATCCATACCAGGTATGTTTTATTGGCTTTATCATCGGCTCTCCATTTTACCATATCGGGGTTATCACTAATTGATAGGTAGTTTATATTGGTTTCGACTTCTGTTTCAATTAGTGATTTCATACGATCTGCCCAGTTTGTTTTATCTACTGGTGTGTTTGATGATATGATATTGAGAACCTGACCGAGTTCATCTGTCACGTGAATCTTCGCTTCACTTATTAAGAAGTCTTTGTATGTCTTTTTTATTCTCATATGTCTATATATAAAGACGGTTATTCGAATTATAGGTCTAACTCCATCAATGTCTTTCCTATTCTCTCTATGATACCGACAACTAATGCATTACCCATCAAAAAACCTCTCTTAGAATCCGGAATACCATCAATCAATGTATGATTATCTGGAAACATATTCGCTCTCTCCATCTCAACCGGGGTCAATCTACGGATACCCTTTTCGTCTCTCACTGCATGCTTCGTCCTTGATGCAGATGTTCCACCTTCTGATGTTAGTATAGTTCTAGCAGGTCTGTCAATTGGATCGGGAAATGCAAGAGGTCCTTCTGAGTAAAAATATTGATGTCCTTCTTTTGTAGTTCTTGGTTCTTTCTTACCACTTTTGTAATGTTCCCACTTTGATGTGTCTTGTATATAGAAATGTTCTTCGGCATCATCTACCATTATATCTTTCAAAAGTGTTTTTTGACCCTCATATACTGCAATATGTTTTGATGTGGTGACCTTTCCGTCTGTAAGTATACCTGACGTTAGGAACTCACCTGAGAAGTCGTTGGTGACGTCCGTAAGGCTACCTTCGATAGTAAATGTTTTTATATCACCTAAGTCAGCTTCGAACGAGCTTGCCATTGTTCCTTGTTCGAGCCATTCTTCTGGACCCATTTGTTCGACCCTTCTCTGAATGTTACTACCTTTTTTATAACCTAATATAAAAACTCTTTTTCTCTTTTGTGGCATTCCATAATCTGCAGCATTTATTACTCTCCACTCCACATCATAACCTAGTTCTTCTAAACTTTTTAGTATAACTGCAAAATCTCTTCCTCTTTGTTTGGATGGTGATTTAAGTAATCTATCTACATTTTCTAATAATAGATAGTTTGGTCTTTGATTACCTTTTTGTTCTAAAATCCTGTGTATTTGCCACCAAAGAACACCTTTTTTACCTACTAATCCTTTAGAGTTTCTTGTAGTACTCGCAACAGAGTAATCCTGACATGGAAAACCACCAACGAGTAGTTCTGCATCGGGTATATCTTCTGTTCTTACTTCTGCAATATCTTCATTAGAATGTCCGTCGGATCCGAATCTTGTTTCATATACCTTAGATGCCCATTGTTTTGAAGTTCCTGGTTCCCATTGGTTAGACCATACAACGGTGTGTCCTGTTTTTTCTAATCCTAATCTGAATCCACCTACTCCGGCGAAAAGTTCTAATGTTCTCATTGAGTTATAAATTTTTTATATATAGTTATAATAATACATTTTATCTTATGAGGTATATAAAGTTTTTTGAAGAATATGATTCGTTAGATTCTGCAGTTCGTATGATTTTCAGTGAATTCACGGATTTGGATGGTGAATTGAACCTTGATATTGTGGATAACAGGATTTATCTCGGATTGGTTGCGAAGGATACAATGTATGGATTTGATGAAAAGGAGCGTATGCATTGATAGATTGTTTTAATAGAATGCAATCTTTCTGTGAAGAAAAAGGTTATCACATTATAACTGATGGAGTGGATGGTTCTTATGTAGAACTTGTTCAAGAGGAAGAGATGTGTCCGAGATGTGGTAGCATCGAGTTCAGTACCGATTACAGGTACGAACGAGGAAGAACAAACTACGAGTGTAATGATTGTGGTGAGACCGGAGATCAGGATGACTTCGTTAACAGACACCTCGATATCAAAGAATCTAATAATAGAGATTTGGAGAATCTAATTTCTATTGGTTTAATATCTATTTACGTTAATTATTCTAATTAATATTTTTTTACTAATTTTATGGGTAATCTTATACATTGATATATAAGTTTATGAATTCAGTTGGATTAGCATTACAAGGTGGTGGTTCTCATGGTGCATTTACATGGGGAGTATTGGATCGTTTACTTGAATTAAGTGAAGATGAATTAGGTTTTCTTTCAGTTTGTGGTACTTCTGCTGGGGCTGTTAATGCAGTTGTTATGGCATATGGTCTTCATATTGGTGGTCGTATGAAGGCACGTGAATTGTTAGAAAAGTTGTGGATTGATATTTCAAAATATGGATTTAAACTTACTTACCCATTTGTTGAATATATCACTCAAGTTGTTTCGCCTTATCAGTTCAATCCTTTGAATTATAATCCTTTACGTGGTATAATATCTGATATAGTTGACTTTAATGAATTGTCTAAATGTGGTACTGATTTACATGTTTATGCAACAAATGTAAAGACAAATCAGGGTAAACTTTTTTCTAAGAGTGAAATAACATTAGATTCTGTTATGGCATCAACTGCATTACCTACTGTTTTTCAAGCAGTTGAAATTGATGGTGAATATTATTGGGATGGTGGTTATATGGGTAATCCACCACTTTCTCCTTTGGCTATGGATAGTAGGATAAGTGACCTTATATTAGTAAAATTGAATTCTATAAATATTAGTTATTTACCTACAACTGCAAAAGATATAAATGATAGAGTTACAGAGATTTGTTTCAATTCATCACTTATGAATGAGATGAAAATTATACAATTGCGTAATGAATTGATACGTGAGGGTTTAGATTTAGGTAAATATGGTAATAAGGAAGTTTTTGTTCACCTAATATCTGGATATGAAACATTGGGTAAACTTGATTATTCTACAAAAATGAATACAAATTTATCATTTCTTTTGCAATTGAAAAATGCTGGTCGTCAAACTGCTGATAAATGGATATCTAGTGATTTTAAAAATTTAGGTAAACAATCTACATTTGATGTAAATCGTGATTTTTTCAATAAATATTAAACTATATTTCTTTCAATCACTTCTGGTGTTCTTTCGTTATTACGTTGAATAGTTAATATCTCTTTTATTTCTATTTCACCGGAATTTAGTATGTAAATTCTATTAGATAATTGTTTAAGTTCCGAATCTGATATAGATACACGATAAACATATCCGACATTCAGACCATTTGAAACTGATCTTTCCATTGCAGGTGTTGATTTGTTATATGCGTAGCAAGGTAGTTTTATATCGGATTTCTCTGTTGTGTGTATATCCAGTGCTATCCAAAGTTCCTGTTTGTTTAATTCTGTCATTTTATACTATTTTTTTTTCTGAACCTCTCCATTTCGGAAAATAGACTCTGTCTTATAAGTCTAAGACCTTTCTTACTAATTACTTTATAACATATGTGTTCTGGAAAAGACTCATCGTCATTACATCTTATTTTGAAAAGGTATGTTTCGTTTCCTGGAATAGTTCCTATTGGGTGTATTTCAAATCTTAGTTTTGATAATCTGTTTGGTTTTGAATCATGTAATAGACCACCTAAACTATCTAACCCTACTGTATTCCAGGGTGACATAATTTCTGGTTCGTAATCATCACTTTCAAATACAACATAAGTACATAATGAATCCTCTTCTTTTGTATAACCTTCAGATTCGTTAAACTCATTATGCCATTCTGAATTATAATTTTGTTTATCAAACGGTACTTCAATTGAGTTAGATGTTAATTCCCAATAAACTTTGTATATAGATTCATCTCGTTGCTTCAATCTTTCAATTATCTGCATCACATTTTGTACAGTTTCCCATTCCCAAGCACCATTAGTTCCTGGTTTGTCTTTTTCTGAATCATATGTACAAATTATGTACATTCCTTCATTTTTACCTAAATAGATTTTTTTGTTATCATATGTTATGAAATATGGTCTGAATATTCCGTTATCGACATAATGGTAATCTAAATCGTTTTCTTTTATGAATTCTAATGTACGTGTGAGTTCATTTTCACCTAATTTTTCCATTTCCATAGTTTATATATAAAAATAAAAAACAGTATGTCAAATAAGAAGTTTAGAATTCTATCAATCGATGGAGGTGGTCTTCGTGGTATGGTACCACTTATGGTATTAGAAAAGATAGAAAAGGAAACAGGTAAAAGAATACATGAGATGTTCGATATGGTGGTAGGTACATCTACTGGTGGTATAATAGTTTGTGGTGTTTTGGCAAGTGAGGATGGTAAGACACCAAATCTTACATTAAGTCAATTGATGAATCTTTATAGATCTAAGGCAAGTGAAATATTTCCTTTTAGGAAAACTCCTAGAAAATGGTTTCAATTTATACGTGGTATTTTCAGACCTAAATTCAAAGCTGATGGACTTGATAAAAATCTTTCTGAGTATTTTGGTAAATTATGTTTATCGGATATGCTTTGTCAGGGTATAGTAACTGCATATGATGTTAAAAATAATGAAGTTGTTATGTTTAAATCCAGAAAGTCTGATGAAGGTGGATTTGATGCTTTTTTGAAAGATGTTTGTCGTGCAACTTCTGCTGCACCTACATATCTCCCTGCATATGAGATGACATTCTCTGGTAAAAATAGAGTTTTAGTTGATGGTGGTGTTTATGTTAATAACCCAACTATGGCTGCTGTTGCAGATGCAATTAAGTGTGGTGTTAATTTGAAAGATATTGAGGTTTTATCATTGGGAACAGGTAATCACGTTGAGAGAAGAGAAAAGGCAACTAAATGGGGTATTCTAAATTGGGCTAAACCTATTACTGATGTTATGATGGATGGTACTTCTGCTGCAGTTTCATACGAATGTGATTATATGTTAGAAAAACATATACGTGTTCAGGTTAGAATACCTAATGAAGATATGAAAGAAATGGACGATTCCAGAAAGTCCACACTAGATTATATAGCGGGACTTGTGGATTCGCAAGTTTTCAATGAGACAGAATGGAAAAGAATTATGTCTTTCTTTTCTTAAATTCCAAGTTGTTTAAGTTTTTTACATCTATTAGAATCCGACTTTATAAAGTCGGATTTGTTGTAAAAAGTCTGTTCAACTCCTTGATCATTTACAATTAATACTGCCATTATAGATCCGTGTGCGTCCCATATTGCAGCATTGTAAGGTTTACCTTTTGTCAATATCTTAATCTTCTTTTGACCGGGTATGTTCAACCAATGGTTCTTCTTCGGATAGAGCCTCATACGTTTCCTGTTTTGTCAGTGTTATCGTCAAAGCCCTCTATGAAATCACCAAGCACTTCGTTCAGCCTTTTTTCTCTTAGGTACTGCTTGTCAGCTTCCTTATAACGCGTCTCTTTGAACTCGTATGGCATTGCGATTACTGCCCTACTCCAGTACGGTGAGTCCCATGATGAGTATGTTCCCTCCAGCTGTACGATGATATCTAATTCTGGAAATTCCATTGCTATCAGGTACTCGTTTCCGTCACCATAGTTCTGTTCGTAGACTACTTCCATTTTTAAATCTTTTGGTGTATCACAATAGATATCCCAGAAAAAGTCAGTATCATTGTCTACTGTCTTCTCAATCAGTTGTTCCTTTGTCATGTTCTATTTTTTGTTTTTATCTTTCTGTATTGTTCGAAGTGCTTCGAATTCGTCGGTGTCCAGTAGTGCGAGTTCCAAAGCCCTATCACCATATCCGCAAGCCAGACCGGGTGTAGTGTCGTAACGAGAAGGTTCTGTGCCTTGTTGTACGCTGCCATATCCGGCAGGTGACTGAACCTCTCTATCGCAAGCACGAAGGCCTCTTCGAATAGTACCTCGACCTGGTCTGCGTACGGCATTGCCCTGTAGAGGTCCTCGTCCGGTGTTACTCCGTCCCTTATCATTTTCAGGTAGGTCGGCGTTGGGTTTATGAGCCTGTGTAGCTCGTCGTGGTCTGTCTTCCTCTTCACACGGTCCTGGAAGAACTTCCCGGCCTCGACGTCGAAGTTGGTCCTGTGCTGCTTTCCGTGCACCCGTTCCCAGAAAAGCCTGAGCTCTGCCAGTAGTTCGGGTATCACGACTCGTCCCTTTATCTGTAGGAACCTGATGTCGGACATCGTCTTCTGCCACTTTATGTCGTAGATAGCGTGTGAGGTCTTCAGCGTCAGCATCTCGCTCATTGTGGGCGTCCTGTTCGGCATGCACTCAATCAGGTAGTACTCGTCCTGTGGCGTGGACTTAGGTAGTGTCTCCGCCGGATCCGTGGTGTACCAGTCGCGGTCGTTCGGCGATCTGAAGTCGTCGTACTCCTGCTTGATAATGTGGCTTCCGAAAAGTATCATAATGCTAATATAAAGATAATAATCATAAAAACAAGTAATTTTACTTGTTTTTATAAGTGCTTATTTCTGTTTTCTAGTCTTTCGTTAATCTGTTCTAATATTCTATCGACTGCACTTTCGTCACCTACAACCATATAACAATCTAAGTTGTGTCTCGAGATTAAATCTACAATTTGCCAGTCTTTCTCTTTAGCTTCTTCTTCTGTTTGTGATCTACCTGCTGTTTGGTATGGTGCTGACCTCCTTAGTAGATAATTTAAATTATCACCCTGTGAATTGAAAAGATCAACTACTACAGTCTCGAAAGATTTTGGGAAAATGTCCCAATCACAATAAATGAGTCCCATTATAGTTGGACTATCAGTTATTATTACATCTACTTTATCAACGAGATGGAACATTCTATCGTGTTGTTTGGCATGAACATATACCTGATTCTTCAATGTGTTAAAGTCCTCTTTCCAAGTCATATGTTTTGCGAATTCTGTTACAATTTCACAATTAATACCCTGCATTTTTAATTTATGAAATATTCCGGCAGCAGTGGTACTTTTTCCACTCGAAGGACCTCCAAATAAGTTTACTATAATAGGTTTTTTCATACACTTTATAGTGCCTGGGTAGGGTGTTTGTTTTGGAAATTATTTCATAGTTCAAATAGTAATACCGGTGATAGTATTTTATATATAGTATAAAATAAATAAGGAATGATTAGTTTAATTGATAAAGTAAATGACTATTTCAAGAATAGTAAAAGGAAGAGAAAAAATCATTTTTATATAACTAAAGAACCATTTTGGATTGATTTAGAAAATGAGATGTATAGTTTAGGTATAAACGAAGATTGGAGTATTGATAGAAAAATTTGGCATTTTATCAAAAATACAAACGAAATACCTAAATGTGCAATATGTACCATAGGAGATAGTAGATGGCAAAGCTATAAAAACGATTATGGATTTTGTTCCCGAAGCTGTGCAGGATTGCAAAGTCTAAAAACTATGGAAAAAAATACAGGTTTCTCAAATCCATTTCAATTAGAAAAAGTAAAGAAAAAAACAAAAAAAACACTATTGGAAAAGTATGGTGTTGATAACATAAGTAAATTAGAATCTATTAAAGAGAAAAAACGAAATACGATGTTACAGAACTATGGTAGAACGAATAATATGGGTACGAACTGTGAGATTATGGCACAAAACATGCTCAGTAAATATGGTGTCAGATGGTCTGTGCATTTACCACATCTTGCAGAAGAAATGCAATTTAATAGATTTAAGAAAAGAAATTTATTAATAACACCAAATGGTAATAAAATATTTTTACAGGGTTATGAGGTAAAAGCATACAATATTTTAATTGATGAAGGATACACGGAAGATGACATATTATATAGAAAGATAGATATGCCCAAAATAATGTATGTTTTTGAAGATAAAGAAAAGAGATATTATCCTGACTTCTATATAAAATCTGAAAATCTTATAGTAGAGGTAAAGTGTAAGTATACATATGAAGTTGAAAAGGATAAAAATGATATAAAGTTTTCTTCAACTAAAGATTTGGGATATAAACATAGATTGATGATATTATGAGCAATATTTCAATTCTAAATCACCTTTTAAAGTTTCAACTAAATATGAACATGATTCTACCATATCCCCACAGTTATAGTAGGTTTTAGAACCCATCCTCTCGATGGCGGGTGTGTGGATATGCCCAATCATTATGGAGTCGCAGTCCGTGTCCTCTATCTTCATGAGCGATAGCCTTTTAAAGTCGTTTATGAAGCTTATGGCGTCTTTGACCTTGCTTTTGAGGAACTTCGACAGCGACCAGTACTGGAGGCCGAACATGAACCTTATCCCGTTGTAGACCTTGTTTATTTTGAAGCTCATCTCGTATGCGAAGTCTCCCACCGCGTAGAGTAACGGGTGCAGCCTGACGAACCCGTCAAACTGGTCGCCGTGACACAGGTAGATCCTCTCCCCTTTCGCAGTCTCGTGCACGTGTTCGTCACAAATTTCGATGTTACCAAGTTTGAGATTGTTTTCTTTTATATAATCACGAAGATAGTAATCGTGATTTCCTAAAATATATACAATCTGAGTACCTTTTCTTGATAATCTAAGTATTTTTTGTATAACAGTTGAATGACTTTCTTTCCAATAAAACTTTCTTTTCATTGAAGTCATATCAATGAAATCTCCAATTATAACAAGTTTTTCAAATTCGTAATTTTTAAGAACATCGAGTAGTTTTTCTGCTTGACACTTTTTTGTTCCTAAATGTACATCTGAGATGAATAATGTTCTTATCTTTTTCATTACTTGCTAAGTATTTTCCCAACAATTTCTTCGGTTGGATCTTTCCATTTATATTCAATAGGTGACCAATTGTCTAACCAATCTGAAAGAGTTTCGTCGTGAAATCCATCAGTCATAACACCCATCTTTTTCAATTCTATTGCATTACAAATTTGTTCATATTGTTTTCTTACTGGAATTGACCAAAGTTTTTTACCTAATGCCAAAGCTTCTGATGTTGTTGAAAATCCTGCAGCAGTTATTATACCCTCACATTCTGCAAGGTCTTTCTTAAAACTTTTATCACCGACCTTCTTAATTTCTATGTTATTAGGTGCATCTATTATTTCAGTTCCATATACTTTGAACTTATTATTTGAAAATTTTTCTTTTGATAATAATTCTACTATCAATTTAGTAGATATAGAAGGCATATAAATAAGTGTGAAATCACCATCTTTTCTCATATCAAAAAGTGATTTTTCTACTATCGGTTGATATGTTTCATAATCACCTTGATATGTGAGTGGTAGATAGTTACCACATCTAGCAAACCTTCTGATAAATAATTCTGATAAGTAATCTTTCTTTGATGGTTTTTCGGTCTTACCTAATGTTATTGCATATTGATTTCCAAATCCAAATGATTTTACTTTAGATTTTCTTGCAGACCATGCAGTTATTGGTTCAAAATCAGATACGATAATATCATAACAACTAACATCAAGTTTTATATCTTTTAGAAACTGATTTACGTTAGCACTTTTCAGAGTTTTATACCAATCAACTGAACCTTTACCGTCTTGGTACATTGTAAGTCCTTCGAAATGTTTAAGTATTGGAAATGGTATAATTATTTGTGAATTATTACCTGATGTTATTATATCAACATCTACACCTGCATTTATTAATGCATTTATAAGTATGATTGAACGTGTTGCGTGACCATTCCCATTTAGCTGTATTCCGAAAAGTATTTTCATTTAACTTATATATTTACTAGTCTGAATTGATTGATGTAAATTCTTATTAAATAAGTGTTAAATGTGTACAATAATATGTTCATAAATATTTTTATCGTATATTTATATTATAAAAATATTTAGTTATGAAAACTAATGATGATAATACAAATTCTGATAAAATTAAAATTACTATAGCCTTTACTTTTATAGGAATTATATTTATTGGTGTTATTCTAATTTTATTTGGATTTTTTAGTTAGAGTAATCAACTTTCGTTTATAATCTTCTCTGCAACTCTCGAGAACTTCGACGTGCTTACCCAGCCCTCGCTCTTGCGTATGTCGAGCGTCCAGGTATCGTATCTCCTCTGGAAGTAATATGAGATTACGTCGTCCGGTGACGACTCAAAGTCCGACTTTCCGTAACCGTTGTCCTCGAGCCACACCAGCATGTCCTTAGTCAACTTTATGTGGTAGATGTACGTCGTCCACTCATCTTTGCCAGATGAGAACGTAACCTTCTCGTCACTCTTCTCGAACGTGAAGTACTTCTTGATCAAGTCGTCGAACTCGTACTGCATCGTATCGTTGTCCTGCTCCTCCGCGGAGTCCGCGACCATGTCGGTGTAGATTGAGCATAGGTCTTTCAGTATCAGCTTAACCTCAAGCAGGTGGTTCGCGTTCGTCACCCTGAAGACCGCGTCTTCCCTCCAGAAAAGGTCCTTCATCGTCTGCTCCTCGGACTTGCCTTTTGTTTTAAGGTCGGTCCTGTCGTCAATCAGGTCCTGAAGCCTTTCCAGTCCGAGTATGCCGACCATCTTGTCGAAGAGTACCTTCTGTGCCTGTTTGTCAAGGTCGGTCAACACACTGTCTAGGAAGTAGTCTGGGTCGTAGTCGTGGTTTGAGTAGTCGAACCCGTCTATGAGGTCGTCTATCTCCTTTTCGCTGCTGAGCATTACGTGTGCCAAGTCAATCTGGTCCATCCTCACCCATAGCTCGTCGTCCTTTATTACGTAGCTAGGGCCACCGGACTGCTCTTTGACCTTCCAGTCGTAGTATTCCGCAATGTCCCTAACCTTCGCTATGAATGGCTTCTTCGAGATGGAGACGGCGTGGAATACCTCGTTGGCCATCAGGCTTCCCTCGAAGTCCTCGAAGTCCTCTCTCTTCGTCAGTGTGTCCAGGTTGTCCTCCTTGCAGTAGTACGTTACGTATCCTGCCTCGTCGACCACTCCCTCGAGTGCGTACAGCGTGTCTGCTATCGGTGCCTCGCTATCTTCCAAGTTCGTGAACGTGGTCACTAGACATATTCTGTTCTCTCCTGGTAGCAGGACGTCGGTCACCTCCGCGTCGTTTCCTTCGACGTTGCCGTCGAGCGGAGAGTTTTTGACTATGTGGTCATAAAACTCTATGTCCCAGCCTGCGTCCGTCATCTCAATCAAGTATTCCATCAGGAGATCCTTGTCAATCGCGTCAGTGTTTGGCCCTGTTGGTGCTTCTGGTTCTGGTTGTTCGTGTGGTACAATATCTGGAAAGAGGGACATTTGTAATCCTTTCTTCGCCTCGTTTATAAAGTCGATATATCGTTTTAATTTCATATTTTAAAAATGTTTTGAGATTATATAATCAATCGCATTTATCTCTTTATTATAGTTTTTTATCTCTAAATCGTCATTCGATTTATCTTTAAGTTCTTTGAATTTAAATCTCGAATCTAAAAGATCATCAATATCACCTGGTTGGAATTTATTAATTACATAATTTTTGTATGTTTTTGTTCGTATAAATTCTAATTCTTTGAATCCTTCAAATAATATTAAATATTTCATAGAAATTTATATATTAAACAAAAAAGGCGGCATTGCCGCCTTTTTTAGTTGTCGAATAAGAATACCGCCCTGATGTTGTCCGTGTTCTCGTCGAGTTCCTTCATCTTCTCCAGCGTTTCACTGAACTCGTCAAAGTCGCTCCAGTCGTACTCGAGTAGCTCGGTCAGCGTGAAGTAGCTGTGTGAGTGGCCGTCTCCGTTCCATTGGTTCACGACGTAGAGGTAAGCGTCCGACGCGTCCTCTGGAACGCCTCTCGGTTCCGATATTGCGTCGCCGTCGCCGTACGACCTAACGTCTGCCAGCCTCGAGAAAAGACTGTAGTTCCTTCCATTGTAGAAGGAATTTGGGTAGTTCGACCAGTGTATTTGGCCACCTCCGTAGTCCTCGGCTTCCCAGGTGTCCGCCGAGATCCATCTCGGCTCTGGCTTTTCGCCGAGTAGCTCGTTTACTCTTTCGTCTCTCCTGTGCACCTTCGCTGTTGGTGCTGTTTCGTTTTGTGGATCGGTAGTGAATCTCTCAACGTACCAATGAATGTCACAACCCATATGATATTTTTTTATAGTTAAAATATTATATGAATGTTATTTTATTTTGTTTTTATTGTAATAACTCTCTAAAAACAATTTCGGTCTGTTCATTTATCTTATCGTCTGGTCTTACGAAAACTAGATAAAGTTTATTACCTATTTTTATTTCTTCTCTCCATCCAATTTTGTTGTTTTTCACTCTTTCATATACCGATTCTAAATCTTCTTTCATCTATTTGTAAATTTTTTTAAAGACTTTTTTTATCTTTTTTGCTGTGTCATTTACTCCTTCCATATACATAGAGGGTTTCATCTGATTCCTTATACAAAATTGTATATTACGCTCTATTATCCAATTTAGTTCATCGAGCATCATCTTACGTTTTTTATATTTTTTCTTCTTCTTTTTGGACATATTAGTTAGTTGCTTTTATACTTTCGGTCTTTTCTTCTTCTTTTATTCTTAGTTCAAAACCTGGATCGTTTGTGTCTACCACTAACTTTGTTCCTATCATTTTTGATTTATATGTTCTTATATAGATAGTACCTTTATCAACATTTAATGGTATTCTACCTACCTTTCTTTGATATTCTTTTTCTTTGAAAACAAAATAGAAATTTCCATCTTCTTCAATAATATTTCCTTTAGTTTTTGAAGGTATTGTAACCCCCTTTAGTGTTGTTGTTGTAATAGTTGCTTTTCCACTTTGTACTCTGGACGTCATTGTGTCTTGAGTTGCAGCTTCTACTCTAAAGTTAGTAGATGTACGTACCTTTGTTTTTACGAGATTTCCGTCTCGTTTCAGAACAATCAAATATTTGTTTTCCATATCTGGAATTCTCCATCTACTGCATGATGTAAGTGAGATAATTGCAATTGCTACTATTAATATCGTTTTCATAATATTTGTTTTAGTTTTTTAGTTACTTCTTTTAGATGTTTTTTATTGTCATATGTGTTTATGAAACTACCATATGGTTCCTTAACCGTTAGTTTTACCCTGGTGAAATGACTATCCGGAAAGAACCTTGATTTACATTTTTCGAGTATTTCTTTACAATTAGTTTCAGTTGTTAGTAATCCACAAATCCAAAAATCACCTTTATTTTTCAATAGAACATATGGATGTTTGAATATTGGATGCATCAAAACGTCACCAATTTTGAATTCTGTTGGATTTTTTCTTTTGTCGTATTGATGATATTCTTTCTCGGCGGGTTTTGAAGGTGTTTGAATTGAATCTTCTTCATCGGTGTCTAAGTTCATATCTTTCAACATCTTTATCAATTCCTCTCTTGTTACACCGGTATTTATAATAGGTGTTATTGATTCTCTGAGTTCTTTTGGTAAAGGACCTAGCCATCCGATTAGACTCTTCTCGTATTTTGGTTCTGCAGCATACTTCACGTTATTCACGAATGACTTCACACCTGAGTTCTTATGTAGTTCGCTTTCCATTCTCCTTATCTGTTTATACAAAAATAAGGATTTTTTTCTTCAAAACGGAAATGTATAGTAGAAAAATAATATATACCGCTATGAGATTGATGAAATTCAATGACTTCGTTAATGAGTCGATAGATATTCCAATAGATTTTCTGGAATTCCGACAATATTTGGTATCACATAACGTACCAGTAGAGGAATATGGTAAAGATGGTTATAAAACAATTGGTCATCTTTATAAGGAAATAAAAGAGGGTGAAACAATACTTACAGAAGAGGATGGTGGTCTGGTTAGACGAGTTGAATTTGTAGGTGCTAAAGTTGTTTATAGGGCACCTGAAGGAACTCTTAGACTTTATGAGTCTAAACAAGTCTTCAAGGATGGTAGAGTTAGAGTTAGGAATAATATGCCTTACTCTGCTGCGGAAAAGTTCAAAACAGGTGAAGATTTGAATGAGGTACTTATAAGAGGAATGGAAGAAGAGTTAGGTATAAAAGTCAATACTTCACAATTTGCATTTTATAATAAGAAAGAAGTTGAGAATAACGATGACTATCCCGGAATAAGGTCTTTTCACGTAGGTCATGAGTATATCGTAAATCTAAACAAAGAACAATATAAACCTGAGGGTTACATAGAAAGACAAGATGATAAAGACGTCTACTTTGAATGGAGACCAATCTCAGTTAAATAGTAAAACATAAAAACCGAATATGAAATTAAAAAGGTATGATAGTTTTTTGGGACAAGAGAGTATAAATGAAAATCTTGAAAAGTCCAAAAAGTTTATGAAAGATAACTACATATTAAGTACAGCTGTGAATGTAGTAGGACTTGAAAATCTTTTAGGTAAAGATAAAGCAGATCAGATAAAGTATGATATGCAGGAAGGTAATAAAAAGTCTCTAAGTCCATCAGATTTCGCTGGTATTGATGCAGAGAAAAAGAAGCTTCTTACTGATGAAATGAGAGCTGTTAATGTGGATGATAATAAAGTTAAAGAACTTATTACGACTCCAGAATTCAAAGCATTGAGAGAACTTTCGGTTGATGCAACCGGACCTGATGGTAAAGCAAAAACTTATGTACTTGATAAAGATCATATTGGTTGGCTTTCAAACTTTGTTTATTTCTATTACGTAGAGGGTTTAGATATTGATGGATTACAAGCTATTTACAAAATGCTTATTGAGAATAGCGACCTTTTACCTAAATTAGAAATAATGGAAGGTACAAAACTTGTCAAAAAACCATTTGATTTAAATTTCATAAACATAAGGATACCTAATAATGCAGAGAAGTTGATTGATGCACTCAACCGACTACCATTACAAAGAGTTTATAATAAATATTATAAAGACCTTCCTAGACACTTAAGAGCTGATCTTGATAAAGAACCTCAAATTATAAAAGATAAATTCGCAGCAGTTGCAAATGGATTTGAAGATTTATTCATAAATCCTGCAACTGAGAAAAGATGGACTGATAAAACCAAATTAGAAAAAGCCGACAAAGACTTCAAAGGTTTTTGGGGTAAGATGGATAAAGACACTCGTGAAGGATCAAAAACTTTTGGACAAGTAGTTTTTATGTCACCTATATCCAGATATCAAACTATTACAGAATTGATTGATAATGCAAATGGATACCTCAAAGCACTCGGTAACTCAAATTTCGAATCTTTCTATGACAAATTCAATGCATGTAACCTACAATTCGGTACTTCTGGTGCCAAAGAGATGTTTAATGAAAAAGGTATTTTTATTATTGAAGTTAAATCTTTTGGAGCTAACAGAATTCTTAACGGTCATACAACACATTGTATAAAAGATTCACTTAATCAGTGGAACAATTATGTAAATATGAATAGAGTTAGAGATTTCGTTGAGGAAAACAAACAATATTACATATACAACTTTAACCTTCTTTCTTCTGATCCAATGTGGACCATTGGTGCTACAATTGAACCTGATGATACTTATGGATATCTTAGAGCAGCACATAACAAAACTGACCAGAGTGTTGCTGGTAGTCTTTTTAGAATACTAAATGAGTGGACAGATAAATATGAAATAAGAGAAGAGGCAACTAAAAGAGCGAAAGCACTTGGTGCAACAGATGATGAAATTAGTAAATATGGACCATTATATTGTATAATGAGACCTATATCAGGTGATGAATATGATAAGAAAAAGGCACAAAGACAAAACAACATCGAAATTGTTAAACCAGGATTGTCAATTGAAAGATTGAAATGGCTAACTATTGGTGGTAAAGATGAAAATGGAAATCCAGATCCTAAATCTGGTGGAGCCGATGTGAATAGACAAGGTGATAAAAAGAATAGTGCAGCACTATATAATGCAGTTATTGAAGATGATGTTGAAAAAGCAGAATTTCTTCTAAATCTTGGTGCAATGCCTAACTTATTTGATCACAGAAGAAATGCACCAATCTCTTTTGCTAAATCTAAGGAAATGATAAAATTACTTGTTTCTAGGGGATCCGTTCTAACACCACAAGTTTTTGGTACAATCTGTCAAGATGTAGAAACGGTTGAGTATTGTTTGAAAGCAGGTCTTGATCCAAACTTCGAGAACTCTTTCCCACTTAGAGCTTCATGTAAAGGATCTTATAAAAGTGCTAACGAACCAGGTGAAGTTTATTGGGATTCATTCAAACTTTCATTAGATTATGGTGCTAGTCTTGTTGATGAAACCGGAAACTTCTGGATACTTAAATGGGCAGCTGAATATGGACGAATTGATCTTATCGATTTTGTTGATAAAGAACTTGAAGGTAAACAAGGTTATGTAGGTGCTTATTGTTGGATGTCAATGGTTAGAAAAAGAACACCTGAAGATAATAAAAAGACGGCAGCCAAACTTATTGAACTTGCTGAGAAATATGAACCAGAAACATGGGATGCACTTCCAGACACTAAGAAGTGGCATCTTAGAAGATAAAACTAAAAAGGCATCCGATTGGATGCCTTTTTTTATATGATACTTCAAAGAAAACACAGAAGTCTTCAGCTTCTGTGATGAATTTGAAAATGTTCAAGTATATAGTAAAAAAGTTTAAAGGGAGAAAGAATATTTAATATATACTTATACAGAATAAATATTTTTTGTATAATGAAAATACTATCGTAGTTTGCATTTACGAATAAACCTACTCCTGGTATATTCTTCTGTGTCTTCATATCCAGTAGGTTATTCTTTTCGTACGGTCTTAGGTCGTTTAGGAACCAAAGTTTCCAATCTATAGTTTCTGCACCATTATCCTCACGTCTGATTGAGCCAATCCTTATGATTTTGTAAAGGTGTCCTTCGAACACTGTGTTGTCGTGGGGTTGGAATAGACGAACAGAAATGCCCTGTCCGAACAATGTCGAACAGAGCATAATCGTTATGTATGTTAATAATTTCATTCTTTATGTAAGTAGCTATCTACGTGGTTACTGATTGCCATGGCCACACCTGCAATTCCTAGTCCACCCACGACCCACAATGGGTTGTTCTTTATAACACCAATCATTCCGGATACTGCCACAATTGCTAGGAGAAGCACCGCGAACATAGGCATTATTCCTTTTTTGTTGGTCACCTTCTCAATCCTCTCGGACCATACTAGTCTCTCAATCGCATCCTGCATGTCTTTTCCATACGCTGGTACGTCGTGGATAGTTCCGTCGACTTCCTCTATGGTTACTTTGTATTTGAAGTATCCTGGATGATCTATACTCTCTCTAATCAATTCTGCTTTTGTTGCTTTTCTTCTGGTTTTCATTTTTGTTTGTTTCTTTTTTACAAATATATGTATTCTTTCCGGTAATCGGATACTAAAATTTCGGCATTATCATAACGCTACCAAAACGAGAAAGCCCCTTGCGGGGCCTTCTTATTAAGCAGAAGAGGAGAATCGAACTCCCGTCTAAGCCTTGGCAAGGCCTTATAATAGCCACTATACGACTTCTGCGTTGTAGAATAAAAGAAAATTATTTATTTGACTTTCTAATAAATCTCTTTTGTATTTAGGATCGTACCACTTTATTCTAAAAACTTTTATTCCCTTTGTTGATAGATACTCATCTCTGATTTTATCAGATTCCGCCCTTTCTGGTAGTTCGTGTTGTGATCCATCTATTTCTAAATCAATACCTTTATCTTCGAAATAAAAATCTAAGAAGTAACATTTGTTTTGACCTTCTACTTTTATTTTATGTTCTTTTTTTACAAAGTTTATAAGTCCATTATTTATTAATACCTTTTCGAAGTATGCCTCGGCGTAACTTTGTATATTTCTTGTGTTCCATGTTGAGTGTCTTCCTTCTTTAAATGCCAATAGTGCACTATCGGACATTTTCTTACGTGATTCAATCGAGTGTTTTTTACCTTTGAATATTGACTCCCTACCAGATAGTTTTTCACTCATAGATTTGAGTGATTTATTTTCTTCTTTTGTAAGTCCTTTATTCCAGGCAACTCTTTCATCGTTATACCCCTTATTTGGATTAAAGTCCTTTCCATCACCATGGCTTCTCCAGATGTGAGTACCTATACCTTTAGGTGAATACTTTTTTCCACAATGTGGACACTCTATCAAAACAAATGAAATATTTTTGTGCTACTTATATCTCTGCGTTTCTCTTTTGTTTAATCCTTTTCACAATTTTTTTTATCGCCTCCAGTATTGAGATGTTCGTTTCCACTTCTCTTCTCATCGTCTCCCTGCTGGATCTCATTGTGCCCTCGATTACTGTCCTTTTCTTCATATCTTCTTTTCATTTTTTTTTTCGTGGAGCTTGTGGGCACCGACCCCACCTGATATTCCTCTGTGCAAGAGAGGTGACCACTCCTAGCAGTCCCAAGCCCCAAATAGAAGGAAGACTAACCTTCTTTTGTCCTTTGTACGTATGGACTTTTAAGTCTTTTTGAGCGAGAGACGGGGCTTGAACCCGCGACCTTCTGGTTGGAAGCCAGACGCTCTAAGCCAACTGAGCTACTCTCGCATTTATTTTGTACCGATAGCGGGACTTGAACCCACAACCTTGACGATATAAGCGTCCTGCTCTCACCAATTGAGCTATATCGGCGTTTTTGGTAGTCCATAGGAGGATCGAACTCCTATTTTCAGGATGAAAACCTGATATCCTAACCATTAGATGAATGGACCATTTTTGTGGAAGTGGTTGGGATCGAACCAACTCAGGCAACTGCCACTGGTTTTACAGACCAGCCCGACTCTCCAACTTCGGCGCACTTCCATAAACGAAAAAACCCAGTCTGTATCAGACTGGGTTTTATCAATATCGTAATATAACAACTACTCAAAAGACAAAGTCAGTCCGAATATGTGGCTCCCCGCCTCATATGCATACCCTATCGCTTCTATTTTGTGTGTTGCTTTCATTGTTTTAGTTTTTATCGTTGTTTCTTTTACAAATATAAGTATTTTTCTTTTACTTGTTCTATATATATAAAAGTTTTTTCTTTCTTTTTGTATTTTATTGAAAATAAGTAAAAAAGTTTATATTTTTTTGTTTTTTTATCTTATTACATAATACCAACTACTCCACCAACAGTACCAGGCATAGGAGTTCTGCCATTGTGTTACCCAACTCCATCCATTCCAAACATAAATGTATCCTGAGTAAGATTTGATATTGTTCCTTGTGCAGAGTTGTTTACATAAAGTGTAAGTGGTGGATAGTTTGCTGGGCCGGAAACATAGAATATGGCTTTCGAGTATTCACATAATGAATTATCTTCTCTAGTCATTATGTCGTAACTATAGTTTAGTGCTTTTGGATCCTCACATCTTCTACATGATGTAAATAAAAATGAAAATGATACAAATGCAAATAATAATATTTTCATATATTTAATTATTTTTTACTTTGTATTTATTTATAAATCATTTGTTTGCGGAAAACTACGGAATCGAACCGTATACTTTGCAGTACGTCGCGCTTTCCAGGCGGACCCCATCACCATCAGGGATAGCTTTCCAGTTGCGGAAGAAGTAGGTGTCGATCCCAATACCCGTAGGTACCCACTGTTTTCAAGACAGGGCTGCAGGCCGCTGCAGTTCATCTTCCATTGGCGGAGAGCAGAGTACTCGAAACCCATTCCTTTCAGAACCACTCGCTTAGCAGGCGGTGTCAGGGACCTCCCTGATTTACTATCCAATTTTGCGGAGAAACTGGGGCTCGAACCCAGACACCTCGAGGGCCTACGCATTTCAAGTGCGCCGAGCTTAGTCCACACTGCTCTTATTTCTCCTTTTTGTAGTCCCAGAGGGATTCGAACCCCCACCTGATCGGCCGTAACGACCTGTCCTGTCCAGTTAGACGATGGAACTATATAAACATAAAAAACCCTCGGCGTTTAGTCCGAGGGTTTTATTTATATGATACAATTAAAGTATTACTAACTAAATAAACACATCGGATTTATCACTCTACTCGAGCGACTTGAACTTGACGATATGATAATAATAGTTTTCATAATTCTTTATTTCTTATATATTACAAATGTAGTTCTTTGTTTAGATTATTACTAATCTTTTTATTTTTATTTTGGTAGGGAGGTGGGATTCGAACCCACGACCACGCGGTTAACAGCCGAAGTAACTCTTCTATTCGACACTCTTGCGAGGCAAAGTTATAAACGAGTATTGTACGTGCTCTACCAACTGAGCTACTCCCTACGTATTATTTTATTCTTACAATCAGTGACCCTGGATTTAGTGGAATCTCCTCTATTTTGAAGTTGTAGTCTTTCGATACTTCCTTCACAATATTCTTCATACTCTCACTTATACCCGTAACAATCTCAACTTCATAATGTCCTCGTTGTATCATCTGCCAATAGAACTGATCAAGTTTCAATTGTACATCAGCGTGTTTTGTTCCGTGTAAGTCTAATCTGTTATTCATTTTCGTAATTTTTTATCCATTTTCTTATCGAATTATCACTTACTTCATATTTTCTACCAGTTCCTTTATATCCTAATTCTTCTATATCATTTAATATTGTTTCTAAACTAGGTCTTTCAACTTTTCTTTGTGATAAACCGGAACAAGTTTGACATTTTTTAGAATTTTTATATTTTTCTTTACCACATTCACATTTGTATATTTTTTTCTTGTTTATTTTATTATTACCTCTACAATGTGTTTCCAATGTGGCATTACAATTTGGACAAACAATTCTTAGATTTTCTAATCTATTATCATTATTTATACCATTTATATGGTCTAAAATAAGTGACATTTTTCTACCATTCCATTCCTCACCTTGTCCGCATATCTCACAAAATCTATCTTTGTAACCTTCCTCGTATAATCTTTTTTTTAAGTGACTTGTTGAATAATTGGAATTTGGTATTAGAACATCGTTGATGTCATATTTTATAGAATTTGTATATTTACACAACCCTCCTATTTTATCGTTGTAGAAATGATTAGTATTTAACTCATATAAATTGATATATTTCTTAATAGTTTTATAATTACCAGGCCTAACTGATAAATTCATATTAATTAAACATTCTCTTATAGAATGAGATTTGTTTATAATATTTAACAAATTTTCCTTTTCGTAATATTCTTTAGTTATAGAATATCTTAAATCTAATTTTTTAGCTCTAATTTGACATGCTCTAATCGTTCTTTTTAATAATTGTGAACAACCACTTGGACCTATTTTGGAATAGTTTTCTATAAGGATATTATCCTCATAATTAGACCATTTATTTAATTTATTCGAACTCATATAGTTTTTATTGTTATATATTATAACAATACACTTCTCTATAAATATTTGTGTGATCTCTCGGTTACGATCCGAGCTCTATTCCTTTTCAGGGAATCGCTTTCACCAGATTAGCTTAGACCACATTTGGTGTATGAGGAATTTCGAAATCCCGACCTCAGGTATCACAAACCTGCACTCTGCCTCTGAGCTACATACACAGTGACCCTACCGAGACTCGAACTCGGACTTTCACATTAAAAGTGTGAAACGCTAACCAATTACGTCATAGAGTCATATTTTGCACGAGTGGTAGGGGTCGAACCTACTCGACGTTGGTTTTGGAGACCAACCGGCTACCTCAGCCTCACTCGTGTGTTTTTTTGTATAATAAAAAAACCCAAGTCTTTTGAACTTGGGTTTCTGTTATTTATTGTTATTGTTTATAAAGTCGTCAAATCTTCCGAAAACAAACACAATACTTTTCCAGTACCAAGTTCTGATTTATTGCTAAACCACTTGCTTGATTTACTAAAATGTTTATGTGTATTATTTGTTCTCATTGTTCTATATATTAGAGTTGTTGTCTTTCCTTTTCTTTTATGAAACAAATATAGTAAAGTTTTATATTTCTACAAAATTTTTTATGTTTTTTATGAAAAATAAAGTTCTGCTTCGGCTTCTCTTCTTTTAACAAGACCAGCTAATTTTCTACCCCCCGCTTTCGTCCACTTTAAAAATTCATCCTTTATAGTTGGATCGTTTTGGTTCGCGTTTACCTTTTTAAGTAGAGTACTTGATTTTAGGTTTGCTGGTCCTAAGTTATAACAAAATGATACTAATGCGTCAAATTGATTTTGTGTTATAGAATCTGTTGTGTATGAATCTACGTATTGTTCAAACTTTTCCAGACTTTGTCTTAGCATTTCCACCGCTTTTTGTTCGGTTATTGGTTTATCATTCATTGTAACTTTTTTACCATTTTTATAAAAAGTATTACCATAGCCGATTGTTGGTATATTTGCAGGACATAGGTATGGTTTTAAACTTAGTCCTTCGAATCTTTTTATCAACTCAATTCCTTTGTCAGATGTTTTGGTCGCTTTCATATTAGAATTTATTTTTACCACTTGCATATTTTACACCTACTATAGTTCCTATTATTGAGAACGCATTTGTGATAAGTATACTAAGTGTATTAGACCATGCAGGTCCTATAATATATGTGTCTTTACCGGTGAGTAGTGCTGTTATATATAACGCAGTTGTTGCAATACCGGCGCCTACTATAAGCATTAGAGCTACTTTTACTATATTACTTATTAGTTCTGTTTCTTTCCTCTTTTGTAATACATTTAAATCGTATTCGGCTGTTTCTTTAGCTTTTATTGCATCTTTTTTTGCACCTTCTGCCTCTGCTAGAGCATTTCTTAGCTCTTCACTTATTCTTTCGTTTTCTTCTTTCCATTCGGTGAGTTCCTTATTTTGTTGTTCAATTAGTTTTTTACTTTCTTCGGACTCATTAAATGCATCTTTTATATTCTGCATTAGTTTTTCTCTTTCTTCTGCAGCGGTAGTTAGTTCCTTATTTTGTGATTGTATTTGTTTAGTTATTTCTAATCTTTTCTTCCTACTGGTTTTATCTTTTTCAGTGGCTATACTCATATAGTCTAAGAACTCAGAATCTTCTCCATCAGTGTCTATAATCTTAAGTATGTTTCCTTCCAGGTGTATATTTTTTTCCTGTGCTAACTTAAGAAGGTCTTTTTTGGTGTCTTTACAAAGTTTCATTATCTATATATTTTGAAATTTGCGGTCCTGTTTACATAGGATGGATAGTCTTTTTTAAACTCTTCTAATCTTGGTTCTATATCATCATTCTTTATTATCCAGAATTGTGCGCCTGCTTGTAGAGCTTTGGCCTGTTCGGTGGCTTCGTTACTAGATGATATTATACCGATAACAACGTGGTTTCCGTATTCGAAGTTTATTCTTCTTATAAGTTCAATTCCGTCGAATGTGGATCCGATTATATTTAGATCAACAAAAACACATACTGGTCTTCCTGTTGGATTTTTGTGCCAGTCTGAGAATTTTTTACCTGCTTCATCTGCACTATTTATACACTCCAATGTGAGTGATATGTCCAAAAGACTACATGCATCTTCAAAGACTAAGTGGAAAAGTGACTCATCATCCACAAGTAATATTGAATCAATCATATCATTCATTTGTGTTGTATTTTATTTTTATTTTGGTTCCTTTTTCTAATTTCTCACATGAAACAGTGAAACCATGTTCTTTTAATATTGCGATACATATATTTAGACCCAAACCCATTCCCGATTCTTTTTGATCGGCTTTTCGTGCATATGGTTTTGAATATTTATCAAACTCTTCTTGTGTTAGACCTCTGCCATTATCTTCTATTGCAATTGTATCTTCTTCCGGGTATATTTTGACTACTCTTGTTGGACTATCGTTGTATTTTAGTCCATTTCTTATTAAATTGTCTACTGCAGTACAGAAAAGTGACTCATTAACATTTATGTTTGGTAGGTCTTTGGATAATATTACAGAATCTTTGTATGCTGTTGATTCTAAGTAATTATCTAATATAGTTCTTATATTATGTGTTTCCTTTTCAAGAACACTATCTTTTTTTACTAAGTTGGTGAATTCATAAACACCTTTGTATATTTTTTGTGTTTGTGTAAGACCTTCTTTGAGTAATCGTATGGGTGCTTGTAATTTATTTTCTTTTATTAACTCTGGTGTTAGTCTTCTTATTAGGGAGTTTATTCCTTTTGGAATGTAGGTGTTTATACCTGAATGCATATCATGTCTAAGTATTTTAGCCGCATGTTCCAAATAAGTATTTTTCTTTTCAATTTCTATAGATGACTCAACAATTTTGGTTACATCTTGTCGTATTGATGTGAATCCGATATGTTCATTGGTTTCAGGATCAAAGTCTGCTTTTATGTAAGTATCAACATAATAATGTTCACCATCTTTAGTTTTATTTGTAACCACTGAGTCCCATATCTGTCTTTTGTTTATTGTGGTTTCATACATTTCTGACCAAAATTTATTGTCGTGTATACCTGAGCTGAGTATTTTATGGTCTTTACCAATCACCTCTTTTTGAGACCATCCAGAAACTGCTGTAAATTTTTCATTTACATATGTTATTCTTCCTCTTTTATCAGTTTTTGAAACCAATGATGCGGTATCCATAAACCTCTCTATCTCGATTAGATTCTTTTTTATGTCATTACCATCTGCAATTGACCATGCAAATGAATATAGTGATGATAATACTTGTGCAAAATTTACTTCAGTGTCTAACCAATCTCTAATTTTATAACTCTCTATACAAATTACACCAATAGTCTGTCCTCTAAAAAATATAGGAACGTCTAACATAGATTTTATTTTATTTGGCTTTAGATAATTTTCTGTTAAACATTTAGTTGATGGATTATTTTCAGCATCGTTTGCAATTATGACTGGTTTTGTTATTAGTTCATTAAAATATGGTATATAATCATCATACCATAAATTTCCACCAGACGTCCATTGACCATTCTCATACATCATATCTAATTCAAGTGATTTACTTTGTTCATAGTATAACCATATTCCACATCTATCTACATCTAATACTTCAGTTACATCTCTGGTTAGTAATGTGGCACATTGAATTAAATCACCTTCATAAAAGGCGGGATTGTGTGATTGATTTATTAATGTAAGGTTTATTCGGTCAGTATATTTGTTTAGACTTTCTGCATCTTTGGCTCTTCTTAAATGGTCTTTGACCATACGATAAAAGAATGGTAACATAAATATAAAACACGCTACTTCAACCGACTTAGAAATTGGTGAAGTTTCTATAATTCCGGTCAACATAAGTGTCTTGGTGGTTATGTAACCCAATGACGATAATGTCGTTAGAATTATATTAAGTAATGTGCTTTTACAAATCATTCCTTATATATAAAAATAAGGAATAAAAAAACCGGTCAAATGACCGGTTTTAGAAGTTAAATATAAGTTTTCCTAACTTTATAGCTTTTGATTCGAAGTCACTTAATGTTGTTTTATTGGTTACTATTATGTCGGCTTCGTCTTTAGTTATTGTAAAAGAATTTTTCTCTTTTTTCTCTCTACCTTCTGCATCAACATATATGATTACATCAAATAAATCTTTTGATGCCAAAAACTCATCATGATCTCTCATACCTACATAACAATCTACCATAGATGTTATCTCTTTCGATAATCTAGCTCTATCTGGATCGTTGTAGTCTCGAACCATTTCATACCATTTTTCACGGTGATTAACTCTATCTTCAAAACATTGTTCTAATGTTTTGTATCCATGTTCCTCTTTGAGTTTGTCAAATATGAATATCTCATTTGCTGCATGTGATGAAGATTTGAATGTCATACCAAAATGTTTGTTGAAAAGTTCAGCCAATGTATCTTTACCATGTCTTGCATTTCCTATAATTAATATTTTCGGCATCTTCTTTTTTCGGTTGCTACTCAATTTAGCTAATTTGGCGTGTAGACAATCAATTTCTTCAAAACTTAGATTGGCTTTCTTACCATTTATATCTATCGTACATGCAACCACATTTCCTTCTACATATCCTTTATCAGAATCTATACGATCAAATGACCTGGCATTTACACCATCCTCATTAAAAGTGGCACCAGTGTAATAACATGTTTTGTATTCGAGAAGATTTTTTACATATTCAAAACTTAGGTTGAAATCTATCTTCCTATCCTGTGCACTTTGGTATATGTTGATTAGTTTTTTAGCAACTTCAACATCTGTTACTACGTTTTTTGTGTTGTTTTTCTTACTCATTTCTTTTAGTGTTTTTTAGCCACAGAAAACATCGGTAACTATACCGTTTCTGGTTCTGAAATTGAGCCTTCTGTCGTTCACACTATATTCAAGTATAAATGCATCTCCATCTTTTTCTACTATTCTTGTTGTGAATCCACCTTCTTCGGCATATACTTTAGCATCTTCATATGTTTTGCCAACATATTCAGTTTTGGTTATTAATCCATTGTTCCTAAGTGGTTTTCTTTCCATTTATCTATCTTATTTTTTATTTGAAAAGTTGTTCGAGGTTGTTCTCCCTGATGAGCCCCGACTCAACGTAAATCTTCTCTATCGTGTCCGACAGGTAGGCCTTGTTCTTCTGTGTGATTGTCACCTCGAGCTCCTTCATCACTTTCTCAAATATGGACTTGTCCTCGAAGTAGTGTCTTCCCGTGTGACCGTACGTGACTGAGAACCCCTCGTCGTCTATCTCGACCTCCATATACCTGTCATCGTTGTACACAGAGTTCTGGCCGGTCTTTATGTTCTTCACGTCCCTGCACGAGAAGTATATCCTCTCATTCCTTACGTCGATGATTACTCCCGGTTGGTCCGCGATTCTCCTTATCAAAGACATAAGTGCCTCGCTCGACTCCTCGTCGTACGGTGCCCTGTAGATTACACTATCCGGTCCTTTCAACCCCGTGTCTACTTTGTTTGTGTAGTTTCTAATTTGCTTTACGACTGCCTTCGCAATCTTCTTCTCAATTTTCTTCTTCATTTTGGTCCCATTCCTTTTTCGTTAATCTCTCGAAGTGCTCGATTAACTTCACTAAAAAAACTTATAATTCTGTAAATTAGATGTCTTACACTTCTCATGTCTTTTATATGTCTGTAAAAGATTTTTGTTTTTTATATATAGAAGTATGGAAGACTTCGACGCGGTTGTTCCAAAGTCGGTGATTTCGGACTTCAAGAGTTTCTGCGACGATCACAGGCTAGGCTTCGAGTCAAGGAAGAGACTGGCTAGAATGTTCGCCGCCGCGAAGGATTAGGCACACATGAACTCCTCCGGATCGTCTTTTTTCAGCAGATCGTCAATCCTTTTTTCCCTGAGGTGCTTCTGCATCTCTTTCCTTGCCTTTACCATGGAGTTGTAGGTGTTCAGCCACCAAGACGGTATTTCCGGCTGGTCTATGAAGTCGTCTAGTTGCTGCTCTGTGAAGATCTGTCCTTTGGCG
>SXGQ01302132.1_pt1 | contig 57066 bp, 59 predicted proteins | sample 3178371 | NCBI WGS metagenome assembly SXGQ01 (sample SAMN11356859, study PRJNA531348) | freshwater metagenome | isolation source: freshwater sample F1-20 | place: China: Fuxian Lake, Yuxi | collected 2017-12-25
ATCGCCGACAACGTAGGTGACAACGTAGGTGACTGCGCTGGTATGGCCGCCGACCTCTTCGAGAGTTACGAAGTCACCTTGGTGGCCTCGATCATTCTCGGTGTGGCCGCTTTCAACTCCATTGGCCTCAACCCAGCTCTTGGTTTGGTGTTCCCCTTGGCCGCTCGTGCCATCGGTGTCATCGCCTCAATCGCTGGCGTTTTCGCCGTGAAGGCAAAAGAAGGCGAAACCGACGCTTTGAAGCCCATCAATCGTGGCTTCTTGGTGGCTGGTCTGTTGACTCTTGCGGGAACTTTGGCTTTGGCCCTCGGATATGTGGGCAACGACAAGGGAACCCAGAACGATGATGGCACCGCCGTCCTCTTAAGCGGCGCTGGCTGGCGCGTCTTCGGTGCGGTAGCCATCGGTTTGATCTTGGCCCAGTTGGTCTCACGTCTGACCGAGTACTACACCAGTACTCATTACCGACCCGTGCAAGAAATTGCTGAGTCATCAGAAACTGGTCCGGCAACCGTCGTACTGTCGGGTACCGCTTACGGACTTGAGAGCTCGGTGTACGCCGTTGTTGCGATTGCTATCGCAATTGGAGCAGCGATCGGTCTTGGTGGCGGCAACCTCACTTTTAGCTTTTACCTCGTCGCCTTGTGCGGTATGGGAATGTTGGCAACAACCGGAGTCATCGTTTCTGAAGACACCTTCGGACCCGTCAGCGACAACGCCGCCGGTATCGCCGAAATGTCCGGCGAATTCCACGGCGAACCAGCAAAGATCATGGTTGCTCTCGACGCAGTGGGTAACACCACCAAGGCTGTCACTAAGGGGTTCGCCATTGGCTCTGCTGTTATCGCTGCTGTGGCCTTGTTTGCTTCATACATTGAAACAGCCGGTGCAAACCTCAAGACCGAGGTTGGCGAGCCACTTGTTGACACCGTCGCCAATCTTGCTGATGGCGTCTTCAAGTTGCCAGAACTGGCCATCAACGTTGCTGAGCCCAAGGTCTTTATCGGCCTTTTGATCGGTGGCGCTGTGCCGTTCTTGTTCTCGGCACTCGCTATTCGTGCCGTTGGCCGTACCGCTGGTGTTGTCGTTCAAGAAGTACGTAATCAGTTTGCTGACGGCGGCATCATGGCCGGCACCAAGCAGCCTGACTACGGCCCCGTGATCGACATCTGCACCAAGGCTTCATTGCGTGAACTCACCACCCCAGCTTTGTTGGCCGTGTTGACTCCTGTTGTCATTGGTTTCGGTATCGACTGGAAGGCACTCGGCGCATTCTTGGCCGCAGTCATCTTGGTCGGTCAGTTGATGGCTAACTACCTCAGCAACGCTGGTGGTGCTTGGGACAACGCCAAGAAGTACATCGAAGACGGTAACCATGGTGGCAAGGGCAGCGAGTCGCACAAGGCCGCGGTCATTGGCGACACCGTTGGTGACCCGTTCAAGGACACCGCGGGTCCAGCATTGAACCCACTCATCAAGGTGATGAACTTGGTGTCATTGTTGATTCTTCCGGCAATCATTACGCAGGCTGACAACAACATCCGCTACGTCATTGCAGGCGTTGCGTTGGTTGTTCTCATCGGCGCAGTGATCTTCTCTGGTCGTCAAAGTGGTGGAATCGCTACCTTGAACAAAGAAACTACTGCTGCTCACTGAGTCAGCAGTTCATAGAAGTCAGTCGCAAGACTCAAAAGAGGCGCCCGCAAGGGTGCCTCTTTTGATGGTGCAGGCGTTGCAACACTACGAACAACTACAGTCATCACATGCTTGCATTGTTTGATATTGAATCGTGGCTCGACAAAGGTGGGCTCGTTCTTTTAGCCGCCATCGTGTTTGCCGAATCCGGATTACTCATTGGGTTTTTCCTTCCCGGTGATTCGTTGCTTTTTATCGCTGGCTTTCTTTCATCAACCGCCGGAGGTAACGTCCTCCCTGCTCTGCCAATAGTTGCTCTCGTCACTTTTGTTGCAGCTGTAACCGGCGACCAGGTTGGTTACATCTTTGGACGCAAGGTCGGGCCAAGTTTGTTTGATCGGCCTCAGAGCCGGCTCTTCAATCCGAAGAACATTGAGAAAGCCCACGCATTTTTTGAAAAGCATGGTTCGAAGACCATTGTGATGGCGCGCTTCGTTCCGATCGTACGCACCTTCGCACCGATCGTCGCTGGCGTCGGCAAGATGAACTATCGCACTTTTGTGATTTACAACATCGTCGGTGGAGCCCTGTGGGGTATCGGAATCACAACTCTTGGCTACTTCTTAGGTGAGGTGTCATGGATTGAAAGCAATATTGAAATCGCACTGATTTTGATCGTCATTATCTCGGTACTTCCGATGGCGATTGAAATTTGGCGCCATCGTCGCTCCACCCACTCGTAAGTTGGACATTTCGCTGGCAGACTCATAACTTATGAGCATTCACCCCGTTCGCTACCTCAGTCTTGAATGGATTGATGCCCTCACCCAAGCGGTTGCGTCGAGCCAAGCCATTGCCCTACTCGCTTGCGAACACAACATTGGTATTACACAAACTGTCACTGGTGGTCCTGAAGGCGATGTCACATATCACCTACAGGTCGGCGATGGACACGCCACATTTGGCCCTGGCGCAGCAGACCCAGAAGATGTGCGTTTCGAACAGGACTGGGAAACAGCAACCGCTGTCGCCACCGACAAACTCAACGCCCAACAGGCCTTCATCACTGGTCGCATTCGTCTGTACGGCGATCAGGAAAAGTTGCTCGCCAATACCCCCGTGTTCGCTGCCTTAGATGAAGTATTCGTCGCAGTGCGCACGTTCACCGAGTACCGCTAACTCCACCTCTCAGCGTAAAGACGCCACGCGCATGGGCCGTCACCCATGTCTTCTCATTCCCTGCGATGCGCTCGGCTAAGACCACCAATTGAGAAGTGCCTTCGGAAATCCTTGGACTCTTGACGAAAACCACATCAATACTCCCCAGTGGCGGGATTACAACCCCCGCTGGAAGTACGGCGTTGATGTCAACGAAGGTTTGAAGTGATACATCTACAAACTCCAGTCCTGAATTTGATAGACGCCCACTCAAAACTGTTCCATCAGGATCTTTCTTTGTTACGGACACTTCAATTCTAGAATTAGGACTTTGAGGCGCAGGGAGGTATTTATCGGTCGAGATATACATCTCTCGCTTAGGAACAAAATATTTTGTCAGCAAAATTTCTTGTGCTTCTTCCAGGGTCTGAGAATCACCATATTGCCCCCATTGACTTAAATCACGCGATGCGTCAGCAGAAATCATCTCGTACAAATTGGCTATCTTTGCCTCAACATATCCAGGCGCGAGAAATTCGTCTGCTAGTGAACGAGTGCGACGATCCACCATACCCAAGAAAACTTCATCTTTCAGAAAGATTCTTGCTAACCGATTTCCATCTGGATAACTCATGTAAGGATCAGCGCGAACTTCGTCGCAACGTGCATTACAAGGACTACTCCATCGTCGACCAAAATTCAGATCTGCATCAATGGGAATTAAACGCCAAAGTGCATCCGCTGGGTCAAAAACCACATAATAATTCTTATGCTGCCATTCGGGATTCTGCGCAATTCTCATCGTTGCTATCGCCTCAACGACCTGCGGCACATCAATATGTTTAAAGGCAAAATCAATGAGTTCTTCACCCTTCAGGGTATTAATAGTACGAATAAAACCTCGTAAAATCGCATCGTCGGGGTCAAGAAATTCAGGCGAATACCGCTGATAGAAAAGTGAAAAATCTGTCTTTGGTAGGTCGAGATTACCTAACGAAAGTTTTGCGACCCGCTCGGCTTTATAGACCAAAGAGTCCTTTGAAAGCCCCAAAGAATCTCGCCAATCCGCATCACTAGATTCCCCGTACATGTACAGCCCAAAAAACAGATTGTTGCGCTCCAGTCGAACCGGAAAAACTTCCTGCCTATAGCCACCTGACAATCTTTGTAGATCAGACGTCAAAAATTCACGCGAGAAGGATTTATCAGTGGCTGCCGGCAACAAGTCGAACTCGTCGACTTCCGTTTCCAATAAGCCACCCATATCCCAGGTATGACCTGCTGGCAGCATTACCTTCCATTTCCTTTTCTTATTAGTTCGAGCCTGATTTCCTTTGATTCGTATTGTGACATTGTCCACGATCTCCCCGTCATATGCGAAGACCGCCGGGAAACCATCATCACCATGGAGAGTCGTCTCCAACCGTGCCACATCGTAGAGTTCATCAGGCATGAACCATTGGAGGCGGGGAAGACTCGTTGGAGCATCAGGTTCGCCAGCGACAACTGTCCCCGTATAGGTGGCTCCATCGCCCTGACGGGGGAATGTTCCTTCGCTACCTACGCCCCGACCAATCAAACGAAATCGCACTAATGAACCCGCAACTTGACCGGGGATGCTCGCAGAGATTGATCCATCCACCGCCACATCAACCGGGAGAATCTCCTCGGGTCCGAAATCGATTCTGTAACCGAGTTCAATTGATTGAGCGTCTTTCACCCTCCCAGTAACTCCGATCGGAGTGCCGGCACTTGGTGATAACTCAAATTCAACTTTGGAAAAAATCGGAAGCACAGAACTTCCTTCAAAAGCAGACATAGCGCCTGGAGTTGGTTCGCCTGCAATCCAATTACCAGGTTCAAAACCATCAAACTTCAAGTTGAGGCGTTGGAGCGATAGGCCATAACCGTCAGCCGAGGCAGGCCATGAATCACTATCTTCATACCGCATAATGTCTTGCACAGTGAGCTCGTCATCTACTAACTGCATGAGTCCCCTGGAATGAGACAACCTGATCGCAGATTCAAAAGGCTTAAGCACAAAAGCTGATTTCGGCTCGATAATCGCAGAACTCTCCCAGCAATATTGGATTCCTTGGATGCACCAACCATTCAAGTCCACAGATGCAGAAGTGTTGTTTACCAATTCAACAAAGGCTTCACTTGGGTTGTCGCTCAACGGGTGATAGTGCACCTCTGAGAAAACAACTTCCCTCCCTACTACGCTCATTTTTTCTAGAAATCCATAACCAGGACTCGGAGTTCCTGACGACCACGCACCAGGTCCGACGTTTGGCGTGGCGAAGTCAATACGTTGAAGTGAGTGCCCGTTACCGTCCGCTAATTCAGGCCAAGTATCATCGTCATAGTTCAAGACATCAATAATTTGGCCAAGCGCGTCGACAAGGCGCAATTCTTCAGAATCATTGGACAAAGCTCCTTTATATTGAGATTCATCAATCACGAAGTATTCACCCGAGCTCAAGATTGTTAATTCCTCAAAACAAAAATCAATTCCTTCAATGCACCAACCTTGCATTTGAGCATCGACTGCTCCAAGGTTTACCAACTCAACAAATTCACTAGAACCTTCTATGGCGTGGAAATTGATCTCTGATATTCGAACCCCAGTGGTACCGTCCTGATCAAGATCGACGATTGACGATGAGGTAGAAGTCTCAATCGTGCTTGTAGAACACCCAACCAGAAGCGAAAATGTCAATATCAAAAAGATCTTTAATTTTTGGGTGAACACGAGATTAAAACTACCCCAACTTGGGCTGGTCAGTACACTTAGTCAATTGCATAGGGGGAACACAAATGGACGGTTTGGACAGCGTTGAGTTAATTCGTGATCTAACACTGAATTTAGTTTCACTCTTTGTTTTGGTTTTCGTGATTTATTTTAGACGCCATCGACGGTGGGATCAGGTTGTCGGATACGTCGCATTTAACATCAGCCTATTCACAGTCTCGGCTGCACTTGGAGCATCGGGGCCCATCAACGTCGGCGTCGGATTCGGTTTGTTTGCGGTGTTGAGCGTTGTGCGATTACGTTCCGAAGAATCTGGGCAAATCGAAATTGGCTTCACCATGGTTGCACTAGTGCTTGGACTCATGGCCGGTATGCCCGGAATGGAATTTCAAATCAAGATCATTTTCGCAAGTTTGCTTGTGGTAACCATGTTTCTCATTGACATTGCCTCTTTCGGAAGCAAATCGCGTTATCAACGAATCAAAATTGAACTAGACGTTGTGATCAATGATGAATCTGATCTCACTAGTCATCTAGAGAAGACTTTTTCTAAGCGAGTCCAATCAGTAAATATTCGTTCCATTGATGTTGTCCGGGACATCATGGTCATTGATGTACTTTTCCGCTCTCCCAAGTGATTTTACGATATGCCTGACAATCTTTTTCAGCATTTTTTGCTGACCAACCTTGAGGTTGTTGATGAAATCGCCAGTCTTCAAAGACGATACGAGAGTAAGTACATTATTCATCAGTCACGCCTTATTCATTTAGCTGCAGAACTTCAGCGAAGTTGGCTTGTTCTTTCGATGAACGATTCTCAAGCTTTTCTATACAAAACAACCTACTTTGATGATGACAATCTCACCTCGTATCGCGATCATGTCAAGGGCCGTCGTCATAGATACAAAATTCGAGTAAGAACCTATTCCGATGACTCCAGTTTTCTTGAAGTCAAACAAAAAACTGGACGTGGTGAGACGAAGAAGTTTCGAAGGCCGAGGCCCGCAGACCAGCAAGATCAAATCTCACCGCAAGAGCAAGACTGGCTTGGTGAGTTAATTGCTGGGATTGATCAGCATTCGCTCCATGCGACGTTGCGTCTGAATTATCTGAGGAGCACATTAGTAAATCCTGAGCGGGGCGAACGTCTGACGATTGATCAGGAGATAGTGATGAGCAACCAAAAGAACTCTCCTTTGATTTCCGGAGCCACCATCATTGAGTTGAAGAACCAGTTTCCGCATAGCCCCACCAATCGGCTACTCGTGAGATGCGGAGCGCGAAGAGTCTCCGTGAGTAAATACTGCGCTGGCATAGCGCGGCTCAATCCAGATTTTCATCAGGGAATGATACGAACCGCTCAACGACTTGTCGGTCTCGAAGCCGATTAACCGTTTTGAGCGTTTACTCGCACCACGGGTACTACGCGTGCGACTGGACCATCGTGGAATGGGGAAACCATGAGGGTGAGAAGTCACCCAAAAAGCCACCGCCGCGACTATCACCGAGATGGCACGCAAGCCGTCCAGTGCAGGTTTGTAACGTACGAACGGCTGATTCGACGACCTCATGTCGTTCAGAATTATTCCTGTTCTCCGACCTCAACTGCAAAGAGCAAGGCTAAAGCGCACAGCGCTCCACCTACGAGATAAGGCGAACCGATTGACACATGGTCATACAAAACACCCGCCAAGGCTGGGCCACTGACGCGACCGATGGCATTGGCTCCTTGTTGAAAACCAAGCGCTTCGCCACGACGATGATCGGGCACGCGACCCGAGACAAGAGTTGACAAGTTGGGCGCCACTAAACCTTGTCCAACTGTCAACAAGGCCAAAGCAACAATCAGGACTGACCAGGATTCAGCGAAGGCCAGAATGATCAGACCGACGCTGTTGAGAACTAGGCCAATCTGCAACGAACGCTGAGTCCCGAATTTGGCGTTGATCGGTGAAATAAAAATGCCTTGCACTACGAAGAGGATTGCGCCGACACCAACAAAAATCGCTGCGATGCCACCCTCTGTCAGATTGAAACGATTACCAGCAAGTAGCGAAAAGGTGGCTTCGAATCCACTGAACGCTGTGATGGCTGTGAAACCGGTTATCGCCAAACCCCACAGGCGAATTTTGGCGCTGGTCCCTTGACCGCTGTGCATGCGGGCTTCGTCACGAACTCGCGCAGGACGAGTCTCAGGCAAGCGGAACCAAGCCACGCCAGCATTGATCAATGCCACCGTTCCCGCCACGTAAAAAGGAAGGTGCTCACCGCCCAATGACGCCAAGCCGCCAAGAGCCGGACCCACTACAAATCCGACGCCGAAGGCTGCGCCCAAAAGTCCCAACAATCGCGGACGTTCACTATGCGGAGCAAGGTCGGTCACTGCACCTTGAGCCACGGCCACGCTAGCTCCCGATGCTCCGTCCAAAATACGCCCAAGAAAAAGAACCCACAATGCCCCAGCGGCACCAGTGACAAACGAACCCACTGCAGTTCCGAGCAAAGAAATCATGATCACTGGTTTACGACCGATGCGATCTGAAAGACGCCCAAGAAGTGGAGCACACACCAACTGGGCAAGAGAAAATGAGGCGAAAAGCAATCCAACCTCGAGACCGCTGGCACCGAAACGCTCGGCATAACGACCCAAAATTGGAACAATGATTCCAAAACCCACTAAGTCAAGGGCGACCGTCACCCAAATAGTTGCGAAGCCCTGTGGAAGTGGAGCCTTGGCAGTTTTTTCTAATTGAGTAAACACCTTCTTGACCACAATGGTTCACCAGTCGTCAGCGACGAACGGTGGTACCTGCCTTATTGGTTTCGACAATCCATCCTGCTGCCATCAGTTCGCCCCGCAGAACATCAGCAGTAGCGAAATCTTTGGCTGAACGCGCCGCATCAAGTGCCGCAGCCTTAGTAGCAATATCTTGCGGCACTGATACGGCCTGCTTCAGTTCAAGTCCGAAGATTTGACATATCTCATGCACTGCCGCTGACAATTGCGCGGCACGTGAATCATTGGCATCCAACGCTGTGTTGGCGCCACGAACTGTTTCAAACAAAAGTGCGACTGCAGAAGGCGTATCCAGATCATTATCCATTAAGTCGCGGAACTTCAGCATCACATCGCCATCGGGTGAAGCACCTAAAGAAACCGAAACAGTGCGCGCTGCGAACGAGTCAAGACCAGACAGGGCATTGACTGAAGCGTCAATATTGTCCTGACTGATACGCACAGGGCCACGATAATGAGTTTGCAAAAGTATCAAGCGATACGCACGCGGGTCGTAATGCTCCACGAGATCAAGAAGATTTGCTACATTTCCGAGGCTTTTCGACATCTTTTCACCCTCGGTATCAACGACGAAGCCATTGTGCATCCAGTGGTTGGCGAAAGCTTTTCCGAGCGCAACAGCTTGCGCGCGCTCGTTTTCGTGATGCGGAAACTTGAGGTCCATGCCGCCGCAATGCAGATCAAATCCCTCACCCAAAAGATCCAAGCTCATGACCACACATTCGCTGTGCCAACCTGGTCGACCCGCACCCCACGGCGAATCCCACGCTGGTTCACCGGGCTTACTAAATTTCCACAGAGCAAAGTCGGCAGCATTCCTTTTATTGCCGGCACCGAAGACTTCCCGATCCCCTCCGCCGGACAACATCTCATCCAGATTTTGATGCGCTAATAACCCGTAATCAGAAACTTGATGAACATCGAGATAAACCCCATCAGCGGTGACATAGGCCCTCGCACGCTCAACCAGTTCACCGATCATGGCGACCATTGACTGAACATAATCAGTGGCGTGCGGAACATCGGTTGGGCGCAGAACATTGAGTTTTCCCATGGCCGCAAACCACATGTCTTCGCACTTGTGAGTGATTTCTTGCCAATCTCGACCCTCATTTTTGGCACGCTCAATGATTTTGTCGTCAATATCGGTGATATTTGAGACCAAACGCACTTCTAGACCAGTCCACTGCAGGTAGCGACGCAAAATGTCATAGACCAATGTCGCTCGACCATGCCCGAGATGGGGAGGGCCGTACACTGTGGGACCGCAGAGGTAAATCCCCACCTTGCCAGGTTCCCGCAAAGCCAACGGGCGAACTTGAGAGGTTGCGGTATCAAACAGGCTGAACATGCACTACGAGCCTACGCCCCCATTGCCGTGTCACCTATAACCTGCAACCCATGGCAGTGACTAATTCGGACTCAAATCCGACGAACATTCCCGACAAGCCCTCACTCGACGGCATTGAGTCGGCATTGGCTCAGATCTGGCAGGACGAAGGCACTTATGCCTTTGACCGCACTGCGCCTCGCGAACGGGTCTACTCAATTGATACTCCCCCACCCACAGTGAGCGGTTCGTTGCACATGGGTCATGTCTTCTCGTACACCCACACCGACACCATTGCGCGCTACCAACGCATGACTGGCAAAGCAGTTTTTTATCCCATGGGTTGGGATGACAATGGTCTGCCCACCGAACGGCGGGTACAGAATTACTTCGGCGTACGGTGCGATCCCCATGTCGCCTATCAGCCAGATTTTCAGCCTCCATTTCGTGGTGACCCTCCCAAGGATCATCAACCGATTTCCATTTCACGTCCGAATTTCATCAAGTTATGTGAAGAACTGACTCACGAGGATGAAAAAGTTTTTGAGGATTTGTTTCGTCGCCTCGGATTATCGGTGGACTGGGATTATCTCTATACCACCATTGAAGATCGCAGCCGCCGCGTCAGCCAGCGCGCCTTTTTAGGCAACTTAGAACGCGGCGAGGCATACACCCAAGAGGCCCCAACGCTCTGGGATGTGGATTTTAAAACTGCCGTTGCTCAAGCAGAACTTGAAGATCGCGAACGTCCTGGTGCGTATCATCAAGTTTCCTTCGCGCGCAGCGATGGATCTGGCAACGTTGTCATTGACACCACGCGACCAGTACTACTTGCTGCGTGTGTTGCCCTCGTGGCGCATCCTGATGACTCGCGTTACCAACCCCTATTTGGTACAACTGTGCGCACACCGTTGTATGGCGTTGAGGTTCCCGTCTTGGCGCATCCGTTGGCGCAAATTGATAAAGGCACGGGAATTGCAATGATCTGCACGTTCGGCGATCTCACTGATGTGATTTGGTGGCGTGAACTTAATCTGCCGACACGCGCCATCATTGGTCGCGATGGTCGAATCATCAACACACCACCTCATGGTCTTGATAGTGCCGTGGGGACTGCCGCTTACGAACAAATCGCCGGATTATTCATCAACCAAGCCCAGACAAAAGTCATTGAGGCGCTGCGTGAATCTGGAGCGATGCTTGGTGAGCCACGAACCATTATGCACCCTGTGAAATTTTTTGAAAAAGGTGATCGACCACTTGAAATCGTGACCAGTCGCCAGTGGTATATCCGCAACGGTGGACGCGATGCGGATCTTCGTCATGCATTCGTTGATCGTGGAAATCATTTGGCCTGGCATCCCGATCACATGCGTCATCGCTATTCAAATTGGGTTGAAGGATTAAATGGTGATTGGCTGATTAGTCGCCAACGTTATTTTGGCGTACCTGTGCCAGTGTGGTATCGCCTTGACGAAAATGGTGAAGCGATTCACGATTCGCCAATCACGCCCTCACACGATGCGTTACCGATTGATCCATCAACCGATGTCCCTCCCGGTTACAGTGCGGATCAACGCCACCAACCCCACGGCTTCATTGGCGATCCCGACGTTATGGATACTTGGGCGACTTCGTCATTGTCACCTCAGATTGCTGGAAAGTGGGAAGATGACGCAGATTTATTCGCGCGAATTTTCCCGATGGACTTACGCCCGCAAGCGCATGACATCATTCGCACCTGGCTCTTTAGCACCGTTGTGAGATCACATTTCGAACACGATTCATTGCCCTGGAAGAACGCCGCCCTATCGGGTTGGATCCTTGATCCAGATCGTAAAAAGATGTCCAAGTCCAAGGGTAATGTCGTGACCCCACTTGATCTTTTTGAGAAATTTGGTTCTGATGCAGTGCGTTATTGGGCGGCATCGGCACGCCCCGGCATTGATACTGCATTCAGCGAAGATCAGATGAAGGTCGGCAAAAAGTTGGCTACCAAACTTCTGAACGCCACCAAGTTTGTGCTCTCATTTCCCGAACCAGCCATTGATGCCAGACCCACAACGGCAATCGATTTGGCAATGTTGGCTCGCATCGCGCAAACCATTAACGAAGCCACGACGGCCTTTGAGCAGTACGACTACGCCCGCGCCCTTGAGCGCACTGAATCGATGTTTTGGTGGTTCTGCGATGACTACGTCGAATTAGTCAAGGGACGCGCCTACGACAGCCAGGGACCTGAGGCTGCAGGCTCTGCCCTCAGCGCTCTGCGCTTGGCACTGTCGGTTTTACAACGCCTTCTCGCCCCATTTATGCCTTTCACCACGGACACCGTCTGGCGTTGGTGGCAAAAAGGCTCCGTGCACACCGTTGCCTGGCCTACGGTCGGCGAACTGGGCGCAATCGGCGATAGTGCCATTCTGGAGCCCATTGGCGAGATCCTGAGCCAAATTCGTCGCTCAAAGACGGACGCTAAGACATCCCAGAAAGCCGTCGTGACGGAGGTCGTCCTGACTGCCAACGCTGAGGTGCTGGCAGCCTTTGAATTGGGTCGCTTAGACCTCGGCGAGGCTGGCAGCGTGGCTCACTGGGTCACCGTAGTTGCCGCAGGCGAAACCTCGGTGAGCGCAACCCTGGCGCCACCCGAGTCAGCGAACTGAAGCCCATACAGGCCATCTCACAGGTAGTTTGGAGAGCCTGTGACGGACTCGCTTGAACCTGATACTGATCAGCCCAACGCTGAATCCGAAAATTCGGCGACTGACCCCGGGACTTTTCTGCCGAGTCTAAAAAAGCGACGGCGGACTTTGTCTCAGCGCCTCGTCCTGACGATGAATATCTTTGTGATATTTGCTTGCTTTGGTACTGCGATCGGGATCTATTACAGCAACGAGAAAGCTAACGATCGCAAAGTTGTCGACATCCCTGGCTCCGAGGGAATCCCAACCCTGACGTTACCCACCGCCGGCGAGCCACTTGACCCAACAACGGGACTTCCAGTGATCGATGATTCGTTGATGCCGGTGGATCTCACGGCAAAGAATATCTTGATCACTGGTAGCGACAATGGGGCCTGCATAGATCCGAATTCTCCCTACGCAGATGCCTTCGGCGACCGTAGCGGTATCGGCGAGCGCTCGGACACGATCATGATTCTGCGTTTAGATCCGACGACCAATGCTGCTGCCATTCTTTCGTTCCCGCGCGACCTATGGGTGCGCATTGGCGGCCGAGCAACCAAGAGCCGAATCAACAGTGCATTCAACCGCGATGATCCCAATGAATTGATTTTGACCATCTTTGACAACTTTGGTTTGATGGTTGATCACTACATCAATGTCGACTTTTGCGCATTTAAGGAAATTGTTGATGCAATCGGTGGCGTGCGGGTTCCCTTTGCATCACCAGTCAGAGATAAACAAACGAAACTACTCATTGAAACTGCGGGATGCCACACCTTTGGCGGCGAAGAAGGCTTGGCATATGTCCGTTCACGCCATTTCTACTACTACAAAGCAACTACAAAAACTTGGTCGGAAGATCCCGCGTCCGACCGTGGTCGGATTTCGCGCCAGCAAGACTTCTTACGTAGAGCTATCCAGAAAGCGCTCGATAAATCTGTTGGCAATCCGAGAATTGCTAAAAGTCTTGTTGATACAGGTCTGCGATATGTCATTACCGATAGCGGTCTCACTGTCGGCAAGATTCTTGATATCGCAACGGGGATGAAGAATCTTGATCCTTCAACAATGCAGACATATCAAATTGAAGGTAGAGGCACAAAGATCGCTGGTCAATCCGTGATTGAGCCCGCACTCGACGGGGAAAATATGAAAGCGGTCCTCGCCGTTTTTCAGGGCCGAGCACGTTTGGTTGATGCCCCCGATCAAATCTTTGCACCAACTACGACAGCAACGACAAAACCGCCAACAACGACGGTCCCGTCAAACACTCAAACAACTATCAAACCTGCAGTGACCACGACATTGCTGCCTGTCTATGTCGACTCAAACAGTGTCGGCGTTGTCCCACCCGACGATCCTTCTTGCCGTTAGTCCCCAAGAACCGCTTGTAAGGCCGCAGGAATGTCACTTGGTCCATCGATGCAGGCGATGCGCGCACCGACTTGCCATGCCAAAACTTGAGCCTCCGCATCATCACCACATGGTGCAAGAATGACCACTTCATCCAAGGCCAGCGCTGCCGCCTGCACATCACCGGCAACCGTGGCGCGACAGTCACTGAGGATCACCGTGATTCGCCGACCCGCTCGCGTGCGCGATAACTGTTCTCCGGCACCACGTAGCGCTCCTGCAAGATCTGTGGTGCCAAAACCGCGTAAAGCCAACACATCATTGATCACCTCTTCGCTGGACTTCGTCAATGTTTGGCCTTTGGCGACGACGACATCTTTGCCAAAAGCAATCACGCTGTAATCAGACGGACTGCGCCAGGCAATCGCTGCCGCCGCCATGGCGCTCGTAGCCAAAGGTTTTCCTCCCATCGAACCACTGCGATCTACTAATAAAGAAATCGCCGTTCCGGGTCGTGCCCAACTGCGGACCTTGAGACCTTCCGGATCAATGGCCTGATGTGCCGCGTGGGCCTCGAGAATGGCGTGTATTGAGGCATCAAGATCGATGTCACCAGCGTCTGGACTATAAGGGCGAGTGACAATCTTGCCAATACCGCGGGGTGTCACTGGTCCTCGCCGTGAGACGTCCAAGAACAAACGACCCGCCAAACGCTTTGCTAACTCTCGCAACTTCTGATCTGTGGCGCCGGTGAGATCAGCCAACAACGCCAACATCGCGTCGGGATCTTCTTTCAGGGCTTCGTCCACGGCAGACTCATCAAGTTCACCAACTTCTGGAGAGACCTGTTCAAATTGCGGATGGCGCGACAACTCGCGTCGCGACAAAGTTTTCTTTGACGCTTCACTCACCGCATCATCGGCGGCGGCACCCTCTTTGACTAAGGGGTCGCCCCCGTCGGGGCGTTCACTTTTCCCGCTTCGCCCGGCGATGTTGGTGCAAACACCTCATTCCACAGTTCACTGATGATCTCTTCAGAGGTGCGCGCACTGCCCTCGCGCACACGCACCCGACCCGACAATGCCACCAATGCAGCATCAAGTCCCACGGCAGGGTCAGTGACCTTGGAAGCTCGTACGGACGCCAAAGAAACTGCGACGGCAGCCATGTCAATCGCTCCACGCACTGATGAACCAACACGTAGTTCACTATGGTTGCGCGTCCGCCTCACAAGTTCAACTACCTTGTCAAGCCAACCTGCTGGTAAACCCCGGACTCCACGAGAGGCAATCTGCTGTTCAACTTCAGCTGACTGATAGCCCACGGACACGCGACACACGCGATCATAAATCGCTCCAGAGATGCGCGCCGTTCCTACTGCATCAAACGGATTCATTGCAGCAACTAAGCGAAAACCGGTTGTGGCTGCGACGCGACCATAACGTGGCACATTCAATTCACCTTCACTCATCACGGTGATCAAAACATTTAATGTTTCTTCGGGGATACGGTTAATTTCTTCGACATACAGCAATGCCCCATCGCGCATCGCCGTAATTAAAGGACCGTCCACAAAAACGTCGGGGTCATAGCCATCAGAGAGCACTCGAGCGGGATCAAAATGACCGACCAAACGCGCTGGAGTGAGTTCGGCATTACCCTCAACAAAAACAAAACCAATGCTCAAACCTTCAGCCACAGCACGCAAGAGAGTGCTCTTGCCTGTTCCTGGTGGACCTTCAAGCAGTACATGTCGATCAGCATCAAGGGCGGCCACGACCAGTTCAACTTCGCGACGGCGACCAATGACAGTGCCCTCAAGCGCCGCAATCAATGAACTCCGAGATGATTGAGTCATATCAGAAGGAGAATCAGGCGTTGACAATAACGCCACGAATATTCGTGCCGTCGCGCATCGCTTCATAACCTTCGTTGATATGTTCAAGCTTGTATGTATTGGTCACCAGTTCATCAAGCTTCAGTTGACCAGCACGGTACATATCAAGCAATGCTGGAATATCAGCACGCGGGTTCATTGAACCAAAAATCGTTCCTTTGATCTCTTTATTCCACATTGCTAACTGGAACAAGTTGATGTTGGCGACCTCGCTGGTCATCGGCGAGATAGCAGTGACCACAACCGTGCTGCCCTTGCCAGCCAAGTTCATCGCTTCGCCCATCATCTCGCCATGCAAAACACCTGGAGTCATGATGACCCGATCGGCCATCTGGCCATAGGTCATCTCCATGACTGACATCATGGCTTCAGCCATTGAAGGAAAAGTGTGAGTGGCCCCGAACTCCATAGCTTTTTCACGCTTGAACTCAAGAGGATCGATAGCGATGATGCGCTTAGCACCGGCCATTCGCGCGCCCTGCACAGCGTTCATTCCGATGCCACCAATACCTACAACTACGACAGTGTCTCCCGGTTGTGTGGCAGCACGATTCACTGCTGAACCCCAACCAGTGGCCACACCACATGACACCAAGGCCACGCATTCCAAGGGGATGTCTTTTTCAACTTTGATAATTGACTGCTCGCTGACACAGGCATATTCGGAGAATGTTCCCACCTTGGCCATCAAGGTCACAGGTTTGCCGTTGATAAAATGGCGATGAGTGTCATCGGTAATCATTCCACCAACAAAAGTTTTGGCTCCGTTGTCGCAAAGGTTCTGACGACCCGTGCTGCAATAACGGCAACGTCCGCACGATGGTACAAATGAAGCCGAGACATGATCGCCAACAACAACGCTCGAAACTCCAGGGCCAACCTCAACGACAACTCCAGCGCCTTCATGACCACCGATGATGGGAAAGAAACTTTCGATACCCATGAGAGGCCAAAATTCTTCTGGTGGAACCATGTCGCCAGTGACCAAGTGCTCATCACTGTGACACAATCCAGCGGCCCGCCAATGAACGATCACCTCTCCAGTTTTTGGAGGATGGATTTCGATCTCTTCAATCTTCCATTGCTGGTTCAAACCCCACAACACAGCAGCTTTTGACTTACGAATTCCAGACATGATGAGCTCCCCTGTTGGTTCCACTTTGGTGGCTACCTTCTCAACGATACTCTCCCTCAACCCAAAGGTTCTAGGCGAGTTGCCGACAAGTCAGTCGTAAACAAGCACACCACGGATGTTTTCACCCTTGCGCATCGCCTCATAGCCATCGTTCACACCTTCAAGGCTGTAGGTGCGAGTCACCAGACCGTCGAGGTCCAATTGTCCCTCGCGGTACAAACTCGCCAACTTAGGAATGTCCGCTCTTGGGTTACCCGATCCAAACAAGGAGCCCACGACCTGCTTTTCCATCAGCGTGACATCAAGGAGGTTCATCGTGACACTCATCTCCATGGCCGGGTGAATATTGGTCACGACCACTCTGCCACGCTTGGAAGCCAAGGCCATGGCCTCGGCCATCACCGCTCCAGAACCCACGCCCATGGTCATGATGACCTTATTGGCCATCGTCCCCCACGTCACTTCTTGTAGCAAAGCCACTGCCTCAGTCATCGAAGCGGCCGTATGTGTGGCTCCAAACTCCATGGCTTTTTCGCGTTTGAACTCAATCGGATCAATCGCAATGATGCGCTTTGCTCCAGCCAATCGGGCACCCTGAATGGCATTCGCTCCAATTCCGCCGATACCTACGACGGCCACAGTGTCCCCTGGACGAACTTGCGCAGCGTAGACCGCCGAGCCCCAACCCGTGACCACTCCGCAGCCGAGCAAACAAATTTTGTCGAAAGGAAGATCATCATCAACCTTGATGCAACTGGCTTCGTTGACCACAGTGTGATGAGCGAAAGTACCGAGCAAGCACATCAGTCCCAATTCCTGGCCACGCGCGTGATGACGTGCACCACCATCGGTGATCTGGCGACCAGTACCCATCAGTGCGCCTAAATCACAGAGGTTCTGATGTCCAGTTGAGCAGCTCGCACAACGACCGCAGGAAGGAATGAAACCAAAAACCACATGGTCGCCTGGGGCCAGCCAACTGACCCCTTCGCCAACTTTGCGGACAATACCTGCGCCCTCGTGACCGCCGATAATCGGCAGGGCGAAAGGTAAATCACCAGTCGTCAAATGTTCATCGCTATGACACATGCCCGAGGCCTTCATTTCAACCAGCACTTCGCCAGCCTGGGGTTCGTCGAGTTGTATCTCTTCAACGCTCCACGGCTGATTGACTTCCCACAAAATTGCGGCCTTGGACTTCATTGTTGCCCCCTACGGTCATGGTCGCTGTTTTTGCGACAACTAGTCAGAGGGTAGCCCATGCCAGACACTGGCGTTGTACGCTACGAGGTATGCAAAGCCCGACCACCACCACCACCACCGCACCCGTCATTGTTGCCGAATCCAGCGTCGAAGACGCAGTGGCAATTGATACGCCGGTTATTGAATCTGAATTGCTGATTGAGGAAATCTCTATTGACGGCATGTGCGGCGTCTACTGATCATTTCGTCTCGTACGAAACCTGACCTGCCATGACCGTTGCCCTCGCATCAGTACTTGAGATTCACCCTCAAGTTGCCGTTCGTCCAGAAGCCTTTGGTGCACTCGCTTACCATTACGGCAATCGTCGGTTGATTTTCTTAAAGCATCCTGATGTCGTCACAGTCGTACAGGCACTGCACGATCATCCCGATGTTCAATCGACGCTGAGCGCCTGTGGCGTGACCCAAGATCGCTGGCCGTCGTTTATCGCTGCTTTGACATCACTCGAAACATCGGAGGTCGTACGTGAGCGCGAAATCACTGGTTGAAGAAATGAAGAGGGGCCTTGATGCTCCGATCTGTCTGACATGGGAACTCACCTATGCCTGCAACTTGCAATGCGTGCATTGCTTGTCATCAAGTGGGCAACGCGATGAACGCGAACTCTCAACTGATGAAGCCAAAAAAATACTCGATGATTTACGCGATCTGCAGGTCTTTTACATCAACATTGGTGGTGGCGAGCCAATGGTGCGCCGAGACTTCTTCGAATTACTTGAATACTCCGTGAGCAATGGCATCGGCGTGAAATTCAGCACAAATGGAGCCTTCATTGACGAAGAAAAAGCCCAGCGACTTGCCAGCATGGACTATATAGATATTCAGATCAGCCTTGATGGTGTCGACGCCGCAACAAATGATGCGGTACGTGGCGAGGGATCCCACGCAATGGCGATTCGCGCCATGGATAATCTCAAAGCAGCCAACTTCGGACAATTCAAAATATCTGTCGTCGTGACCCGTCACAATGTTTCGCAACTCGACCAATTTAAAGCTCTCGCAGATTTCTACGGCGCGCAATTACGCATTACACGCCTTCGCCCCGCTGGTCGAGGTGCCGATACATGGCACGAATTACATCCAACGAATGCACAGCAACGCGAAATTTATGATTGGTTATTGAAACACGGCGAGAATGTTCTCACTGGTGACTCATTTTTCCATCTCAACGCATTCGGTGAGGCATTGCCTGGACTCAATATGTGTGGAGCAGGTCGAGTCGTCTGTTTGATTGATCCCATCGGCGATGTATACGCCTGTCCATTTGTCATCCACGACGAATTCAAGGCCGGCAATGTTCGCGATGAGGGTGGCTTTGCCAAAGTCTGGAAGAAAAGTGATTTGTTTTTGTCATTGCGTGAACCGCAATCAGCTGGAGCCTGTGCTTCCTGCGGCGCCTTTGACGCCTGCCAAGGTGGCTGCATGGCCGCCAAGTTCTTCACCGGATTGCCGCTCGATGGTCCCGATCCCGAATGTGTTGCCGGCGACGCAGATGAGGCACTCTCAGTCGTCACGCGAGGTTCTGCACCCAAGCCCGGGATGGATCATTCCAAGCCGATTACTTTGACGCGAAAGAAACTTCCCGTCGGCGCCTGAGCCCGACTAGGTGGATACACCCCAAAGAAGCCAAGACGATTAAACCGACTTCGGCTGGCAATCGAAAACGCACATAAGCGTTCGCCACCATCGCTACTAAAAGAATGACCGGGAACATCACAATCAGAATGAGCCGATCAATACGCTGTTGAACCCGTCGATATCCGAACATTGCTCCGAGTCCAAGCAACCAAAACTGAATCACACCCAACATTGAGACCCAAGGTGGACGTCCCTCCGCCGCCGCCGCGTTGTTATTAGACCCGATGTATCCAAGACTCAACACGCGCGCGATACGGGCAATGGCCACGACTGGGTACCGCCCGAGGTGATCTTTCAAATATTGCAAGCCGTCACGGCGCATCAAGGACGCAGCTTGCGAAGCATCTGCCCCCTCAGGGACTTGGGTTTCATAGGCACACCAAATATCCCAACTTCCGATGTCGTCGTAATAAGTGCGATCACAATTCGCCCCGGCAAATGTCAACCCATCGTTGGTCGAGAGATAAACAGAATCAGTGAATCTAGATTGATTCCACAGAATCCATGGGGCTACCACAAGTAATGCAGCGATCATGATTGAGCCCAAGTGTTTCGCCACTTTGATATTTTGCATGCGCTGCTGACGCCATAGAGCGATAGCAAGTGCGCACAGCAGAACCGCTAGTACTAGTAATTCGGGTCGAGTCAAAGCAGCCAACCCAGCTAAACAACCAAGAGCAATGCTTGTGCGAAGAGTCGGGGAACTGCGATACCCCAAGGCCACATACGTCACTGTCGCTACCAAGAAAAAGGTTGGAGTCTCCGCCATGATGAGGGCATCATTTACCCAGACATTGGCGTACGCCGCAGTGACTCCAGCGACGACCAAACCAGCTGTAGGACCAGCAATGCGTCGCCCTATCAGTCCCATCAGCAGGATGCTTGCCGTGCCGATCACAACCATTGTCAAGCGTTGTGCAGTGATGAACGAGCCCGCAGATTCAGCCAGCCAGCTAGCTGGAGTCAAAATCAGCGAGGTCAAGGGTGGATGATCGGCGGCAGGGAACCCTCGCGCAAACGGCTGTTGGAACCACCGTCCTTGCGCATTCGTCAGTGCCTGAGCCGAATAGTAGAGCTGATCACCACGGGGCGGGTCGTGGCGCGTGACGGTCAAAACAAAAGCCAAGCGCAACAAAAATCCCGCACCAGTCATCAGGCTCAAGCGGATCCACCACACTTTTTGCCCACGTTCCATCACGATCAACCCTGCCTATCCTAAGCCTTTCTGATGAGGGTTTCCCACTTCGACCGCAAATCGGCGAGACTGTCAATAATGTTGCTTTTACAGCCGATTACCATCGGCACACACTCCTCAAAAAATTCCTTAATGTTCGGTCCCCATGCCACCAACCTGGGTGATGATCTTCGCGGTTTGTCACCCCGACATGTGGCGTATTACGAGCGGCGTGCCAGGGGTGGTTGTGGAATCATTGTTGTCGAAGGTGCCAGCGTTCACGACAGTGATTGGCCATACGAGCGGGCTCCCCTGGCTACTCAATGCGCTGCCGGATGGGCGGCGATCTCCGAGGTTTGTCACGCCCATGGTTCATTGGTTATTGCTTCACTTGACCATGCCGGCGGACAGGGCTCCTCGGCGTATTCACAGTTGCCCTTGTGGGCTCCATCACGAGTGCCCGAAGTGAATTCACGCGAGGTCCCTAAGTGGATGGAAACCCGTGACATCAACGCAGTGATTGAAGGCTTTGCCGAAGCCGCTCGCCTCGCAATTGGTTCTGGTTGTGATGGTGTTGAGATCAATGCAGGGCAGCACAGTTTGGTTCGCCAGTTTTTGTCGGGACTGACTAATCAGCGTGGCGATGAATATGGCAACCGGTTACTGTTCGCCCAAAAGGTCATTGCCGCAGTGCGCTCTGCGGCACACGCAGTGCGCCCCGATGCGATCATTGGTTTACGTTTGTCATGCGATGAACTCGCTCCATGGGCAGGAATCACTCCCGAGATGGCGCCACAGATCGCTACTGAATTGTGTGCTTTAGGAATTGACTACTTAGTTGTCGTACGTGGATCAATTTTTTCCGTTGAAAAGACGCGCCCTGATTTTCATGAACCTCCCGCTTTCAATAATGAACTCTGTCGCTCAGTACGCACGGCCGCTCCAAGGACCACTGCCGTATTTTTGCAAGGCTCAGTCGTGGACGTCGCCCAGGCCGAATGGGCTCTCAATGATGGAATCTGCAACGGCGTCGAAATGACGCGCGCCCAAATCGCCGATCCCGATGTAGCACTGAAAAGTTCACAAGATGTTGTAGCTCAAATACGTCCCTGCATTCGCTGTAATCAGACCTGCCAAGTCCGCGATGCGCGAAATCCGATTGTCACTTGTGTTGGCGAACCCTCAGCAGGTCACGAATCACATGATCCAGATTGGTATGTCAAAGCCCATCAGTCACGCAAGGTCCTCATCGTCGGCGCAGGAGTCGCAGGTCTTGAAGCGGCTCGCGTCGCTGCATTACGCGGGCACTCAGTACACCTCATTGAAAAACGAGAAAAGGTGGGTGGTCTCAGTGCCATTGCTGGACCGGGATCTTCTTTAGTCAACTGGCTTGAATCTGAGACCTTACGACTCGGTGTCACTATCCAAACAAGTGCCGAGTTCTCACCTGGTGAATCCAGCGAACACGATGTCGTGATACAGACCACTGGTAGTCAACGCGGCAATCCCGAATATGAAGTTGATTCACCTACTTCTGTCATTGATATTGCCGATGTTCGAGGCGGATCAGTTGTCCTACCCGATATCGGCACCGTCGCTATTCTTGACCCCATTGGTGGCCCTATCGGTGTGGCTCTTGCCGAAGAACTTGGTGCACGTGCGATTTTGTTCACGCCTGACAACATCGCTGGCAATGAATTGGCACGCACCGGAGACTTGGCGCCTGCCAATGTTCGATTAGCCCAAAACGGTGTCACTATTCAGCGGCGCTGCGTAGTTCGCGGTGTTGAACGGCGAAGAGAGGAATTCGTGGTTCGCGTCCAAGATCGTTTCTCTGGCGTGGTTGACGAGATTCTTTGTGCTGCTGTTGTGGATGCAGGCTTTCGCCTTCCTACCGACCCCATGAATGGCGCTCTACAGGCGGGAGATTGTGTCGCTCCACGAACAATCCTTGAAGCCGTTCTTGAAGGCCGCCGAGTTGCTCAACAAATTTAAGTCTGGGCTGTCAGAACTAAAGAAAACTGTTGCGTACTAGTTCTGCGACAATTTGATCAATACATTCAACGACGCTTAATACCGATGATTCAACGCGTAGATTAGGGTTAGTCGGAATTTCATAGGGTGAGTCCACACCAGTGAAGTTGGGCAACAGTCCTGCTCGCGCCTTGGCATACAAGCCCTTGGTATCACGTTTCTCCACAACGACCATCGGAGCATCCACAAACACCTCAAAAAAATCACTCTCCCCGATGATTTCTCGGGCAAGTGAACGTTCGGCCTCAAAGGGTGAGATGAACGAAACGATGGTCACCATGCCAGCATCCACAAAGAGTTTCGCAACTTCCGCAACGCGCCGAATGTTTTCTGCGCGATCGGTCTCCGTGAAGCCCAAATCGGCATTGAGACCATGTCGCACATTGTCACCATCAAGAACGAAGGTTCGAATTTTGCGTTGATGCAACATGACTTCAAGGGCATTGGCGAGCGTACTCTTACCGCTGCCCGATAATCCCGTGAGCCACACCACAAAGCCTTTTTGCTCATTCATTAATTCGCGTTGTTCGCGACCTACCGTCAGTTCCTGCCATTGCACATTTTCGGAACGGCGCAAACTGTGACGAATCATGCCAGCACCGACAGTACGGTTCGTGATGCGATCAATCAGAACGAATGCGCCAGTACTTCGGTTCAGGTCATAGGGATCAAGACCAATCGGGGTCACCGTAGAAATATTGCAAATACCGATGTCATTAAGACCAAGAGTGACGGCTGAGACGTGCTCATTGCTGTTGATATCAATTCGATACTTCAAACGATCAATATGTGCCCGAACCTCTTTGCTGCCAATCTTAAGAAGGTAGGAGCGCTGAGGAATCATGGCTTCTTCAGCCAACCAAACTAGATGTACCTCGACATGATCTGAAACCAAGGCCGGATCGATGATGCTTGACAAAAGATCGCCGCGACTGATGTCAATCTCGTGCTCAAGAACAAGACAAACACTTTCACCTGCGATTGCTGAGTCGCGTGGTCCATCAAAATCGGCAAAGCCTTTGACGCGAGTTTCCATTCCACTGGGATTGACCCGTATTGGGTCCCCAACACTGATCTCACCACTAGCAATTGTCCCCATGTAACCGCGAAAATCTGAATTCGGCCGACTCACGCTTTGTACAGACATACGAAATGCACCAGAAAGATCTTGAGTACCAACAGCAACTGTCTCAGCGATCTCAATCAGACGCGGACCACAATACCACGGCGTATTCGTTGAAGGCAATGTCAGGTTCTCACCCGTCAATGCACAAATGGGAACAAAATGAATGTTCTCAAAATGCAATGATTTTGCAAACTCTAGATACTGCTGAGAAATCGCATCAAAAACTTCCTGGCTGTAGTCAATTAAGTCAATTTTATTGATTGCGACAATGATGTTTTTAATGCCCAGTAGATCCACTAACAGAGAATGCCGACGAGTTTGCGTCAGAACACCCTTGCGAGCATCAATGAGCACGACAGCCATCTCCGCTGTGGAGGCGCCCGTCACCATGTTGCGGGTGTATTGCTCGTGACCTGGCGCGTCAGCGACGATGAAAGCCCGCTTGTCGGTGGCGAAGAAGCGATAAGCAACGTCAATTGTTATGCCCTGCTCGCGCTCGGCTTGAAGACCATCAGTCAACAACGCAAAATCAATTGCCTCACCCTGAGTGCCATGCTGTAGAGAATCATTGGCCAATGACGCAAGTTGATCATCAAAGATTTGCTTGGAGTCATATAAAAGCCTACCAATCATTGAGCTCTTGCCATCATCAACACTTCCGCAGACGATGAATCTCAAAAGATCTTTCTGTTGCTGAGCTTTAATGAAATGAGATACTGGATTATTGGCTGGCAAGTTTGAAGATCTCATTAAAAATAACCCTCAACTTTTTTCTTTTCCATTGAGCCCGCTTGATCATGATCAATCATCCGGCCCTGTCGCTCTGAGGAACGACTGGTAAACATCTCTGCAAGAATCATTGATAAATCTGTGGCTTCGCTCTCGACGGCGCCAGTCAATGGGTAACACCCAAGAGTGCGGAAGCGCACCATCTTGGTTTCAACGACCTCACCCGGGAGTAATTTCATTCGATCATCATCGACCAAAATCTGCATTCCTTGCCGCATGACCACGGGACGTGGCTTGGCGAAATAGAGTGGGACGACGGGTATGTCTTCGGCTAAGAGATATTGCCAAACATCTAGCTCTGTCCAATTGGATAATGGAAATACTCTGATTGATTCACCTGCTGCATGGCGGGCGTTGTAGATATTCCACAATTCTGGACGCTGATTCTTTGGGTCCCAGACATGTTTAGATGTTCGAAAGGAAAAGATTCTTTCTTTGGCGCGCGACTTCTCTTCATCGCGACGTGCACCTCCAAAGGCAAGGTCAAAAGCACCTTCATCGAGAGCCTGCTTCAGACCTTCGGTTTTCCAAAGATCAGTATGCATCGATGAACCATGATCAAATGGATTGATATTGAGTCGCACGCATTCGCGATTGATATGCACAATCAATCTCAGGTCCGGATCTGCGGCCACCACGTCGCGGAACTCAATCATCTCTTTGAATTTCCACGTGGTATCAACATGGAGTAGAGGAAACGGTAAGGGAGCAGGGAAAAATGCTTTACGGGCTAAGTGCAGCATGACTGTGCTGTCCTTGCCGATTGAATACAGCATGACTGGGTTATCGGCCTGAGCGACAGCCTCGCGAATGATATGCATCGACTCGGCTTCTAAACGCGCTAGATAACTCACGAGCGGTTCCCAGTCATATTCAAATAATATCGCCTCACTAACAGCGACATCATCTACTTTCGTGCAAGATATACCGCAAGGCTTCAGCCGCAGTTCCTAAATCAGTAATTTCAATGATTCCGGCGATCGCCAGACTTGGGCCGACCACAGTTGCAAGCGCATTGCCACCACTTAATTTCTCAGGTAAGCCTGCTGTAAAGAGGATTAACTTTTCATCGGAGCAGACCTGCGAAATCACAGCCGCGCGACCAATGGCTCGCCACAACAAATCGCCGCGCGATAAACCGGGTCGGACACTTGTCAGACCACCAACTATTTCAAAGACAATAGACGTTTGATCCTCTCGCCAAGCGCGACCCGTGGCTTCAAAGCCAGTCACGATGCGCGCGTTCCAATCGATCTTGGTAAACCCAATGTCCGTGAGAAGTTCTTCAACAATGTCACGAATTGAGCGCCTATCGGTTTGCTCACGCACCCCACCTTCGTCAGCGATCCTCGCAAGCGCACATGCCACATAGACCTCGTCAGTATCAAAGCCCACAAATGAGCGCCCGAGCTGTGAGGCAGCTACGCCCGTCGTCCCTGAGCCCATGAATGGATCAAGCACAAGATCTCCAGCAAAGGAATACATCTCGATACAGCGTTCCGCTAACGCCACAGGAAAAGGCGCAGGGTGATTAACCCGCGTAGCACTCTCGGGTTGAATTTCCCAGACGTCAAGAGTTGCTTCCATGAACTCATCTGAGGTCATCGTTGACTCCGCTGGCAGACCACGCTTGACGCGTTTGACTGGATTGATAGAGCGATCAAAGCGACCCTTACTGGCGATAATCAAACGTTCAGTAGTGTCGCGTAAAACTGGATTAGTGGCAGATTTAAAAGATCCCCATGCGCAACTACCCGATGAGCCACGCTGTTTCAGCCAGACCACTTCGCCGCGCAACAACAGACCTAATTCATCTTGCAAGATGGTCGTCACATCACAAGCCAACGAACGAAATGGGCGACGACCCAAATTGGCAACATTCACGACTATCCGCCCACCCGGCTCAAGTACCCTGTGGCACTCCCCGAGAACTGCCGTGAGCATCTCGAGGTACTCCACATAATCAGCGGGGATGTGGCCCTCACCGAGAGCCTCCTCATACGCTTTTCCAGCGAAATAAGGTGGCGATGTCACCACTAGAGCTACCGAGTTATCGGGTATCTCGTCCATCTTGCGAGAATCGCCGACGAAGATGCGGTTGCGAATGGCGTTCACTGCGGTGGGATCGGCAAGTGACTCATCGGCAGATATCTGAGGGGCTCGAAAACGAGCATAAAACGCTGATGCATCATGTCCCTCGCGGCGCGATGCCCCGAATGCTGATGTTGAGGTATGACGTCGCGATCGGGAGGCGCTTTCACCCGAAATTGATTGCTCAGACATTGCTTGGAAGAGTACCGAACCACGGACCACCCCCGCGCGATACTCCCATGCTCAAATGATCCCCTTGAATTCCCCCACATTGTCCCTGATATCCATAAAGATGTCCGTAGTGATCGCTCTGTTGATTCTCTTTCCCGTGGCCTACATGCTCGGTACTTTCCCGAGCGCGCTACTGATCGCCAATGCTCGTGGAGTTGATATCACAGCGGCGGGTTCTGGTAATCCTGGTGCCGCCAACATCAGTCGAACCCTCGGTCGTAAGTTGGGCATCTTAGTTTTTCTCTTAGATGGATTAAAAGGCGCTATCTCCGCTGCTGTTGGATATGCCTTCGCCGGATACGCCGGAGCCCTGACTTTGGTGTGTGCTGCCGTCATCGGTCATATTTTTCCTGTCACTCGAAAGTTCAAAGGCGGCAAGGGAGTTGCTACGGCGGGCGGTGGGATGATTGCTCTTTATCCCTGGATCGGCCTGGCAATGACGGTTTTATGGTTGCTCGTCGCCAAAGTGACCAAGAAAGCCTCTCTCGGATCACTTGCGATCGCTCTCGGGTTACCTATTTCTCAAGTCATCGTCGGGCGCCCAGCGGGTGAAGTTCTTGCTGGCGTGGGTTTATTCGCTCTCGTCATTTGGCGCCATATCCCAAATCTCAGAAGAATTATTGCTGGTGAGGAACCCCCGCTCAAACGATCCCGCTAGCCAACTCCGTCAAGGTAGTTTTCTCAGCGCAAAACGATGGTTTATCTGCCGAGAAGGCTTAGGTTGAAGCCTGTTATGAAAAAAACGGCACCTCCCTCATCAACTTTGGTGCTTTTCGTTCGCCATGGTCAAACTCCGACAACAGGAAAAATCCTCCCTGGTCGCGCAACTGGTTTACACCTTGCCGAAAGTGGAATCAAACAAGCACAAGCAGTCGCCGAACGCATCGCTGGCATAAAAAAAGTTGATGCTATTTATGCATCGCCACTTGAGCGCGCCCGCGAAACTGCCGCTCCCATCGCTGCTGCCTTAGGTCTGCGCACCAAAATCGACAAAGGCTTACTTGAATGCGAGTTTGGTGATTGGACTGGTGCTGAACTCAGCAAACTCATGAAGTTACCTGAATGGTCAACGGTGCAACGTGCACCATCAACTTTTCGTTTTCCTAATGGCGAGAGTTTTACTGAAATGCAAACGCGCATGGTGTCGGCTGTAGACCGTCTCTGTGCTCAACATCGGGGTGGGGTGATCGTCTGTGTATCTCACGCTGACCCCATTAAGGCAGTAGTTGCGCACGCTATGGGAACTCACATCGATCTTTTCCAACGCATTGTTATCAGTACCTGTTCAGTCTCCGCTGTGGCCTATACGAATGGTGGGCCAATCGTTCTCAATGTCAACTCAACCGGTGGATCGCTCGGCGACCTTCGTCCATCCTGAAAAACGATCATGGATTTTTTTGCTGATTTTGATTTTGTCGATGTTCTCACGACCGGTGCTTTGGGAGAACCAGGCTCTCGTACTTTTTATATTCAAGCCCGTGCCGGTGTTCGCTCGGTGACGGTGCGCTGTGAAAAGCAACAAGTTGCCACTATCGCTCAATATATTCGTCGAGCCTTGGCTCATTTGCCCGTACCAGAGGGCCAACCACCGCGCTCTGTGATGCAACTCGCTGAGCCAATCACGCAAGCCTTTATCCTTGGGGCAACTACACTTGAGTTCAACAACTCAGCTGACCATTTCATTTTGCACCTCAAAGAATTTGCGCCACTCGTTGATGAGGATGACAACGATTTCGCCGAAGATGACCTAGACGATGAGGATCAAGAGGACATACCCGGTGCTCATGCGCGAGTCAGCCTGACCCGCGCTCAGGCGATGGCTTTTTGTGACCATGCTGACCGCACAGTTTCGGCAGGTCGCCCTGACTGTGTGTACTGTGAGTTGCCAATTAATCCCGATGGTCACTTCTGCCCGCGCATGAACTAATCCGACGGCTTCATCATCATGGATATTTTACATCTTCTGAAAAACGGCGACATTGACATTGAAGGCCGCATGCCCTATAGCAGTAACGCTACTTTTCTTGTCAATCTCACACTTGGCGAGCAGCGCGGCCAAGCGATCTACAAACCTCTACGCGGCGAACGTCCTCTATGGGATTTTCCCTCGGGATTATTCCATCGAGAAATCGCCGCCTACCTCCTTTCAGAGGCCATGGAACTTCATGTCATACCTCCGACAATTGAACGTGATGGTCCCTTCGGGCCAGGTTCCCTGCAATGGTTCATTGAAGCTCGTTTTGAAGAGCACTATTTTACGTTGTACGAGAATCGTCCCGAACTTCACGATCAATTCCGAAATATGGCGGCTTTCGACATTGTCGCAAACAATACCGATCGAAAAAGTGGGCATTGCTTGATTGATGGCGACGATCGCATTTGGGGCATTGATCAAGGATTATGTTTCTCTGCTGATTTCAAATTACGGACCGTCATTTGGGAGTTCGGTGGTGAAACGTTGTCTCCTGCCCTTCTACGTAAGGTGCAACGGATTGTTGAATGCCCCCCAGTTGATGTGGCAGCACTCTTGAACGACGACGAAGTTGGGGCGATGATCGAACGAGCAAAAATGCTGGCCGCGGGTGCTATGTTCCCTATTGATGGAAGCGGTCAGCGCTACCCCTGGCCAATGGTCTAAGGCAAAGTCGAAAAACAATGGATGACAATGACTTAGACCCGTTGATTGATCGCGCCGATCTCGACGGGCTTGTGCGACTGATTGATGCACGTTGCGCCAACCGTGACTGGGAAGGTCTTTTTCGTATTCGCCAACGCTCACGACTTGCAACTCAATCGGGTCGCCAGGTTTGGCCAGCGGCCACATTGGCTGAATATCGATTGGCTCTTCATGCAACGACCGATTGGGCCGCTCAGGTTTTGGCCGAAGATAGTGGTCGCTTCACTATTGGACCGCTCACCGAAGTTATTGCTCAAAATCATTCATGGATCGAACTTTCAAGTTTGCTAACCGACGGTCCACGCCGAGCATTCGTGGCGCATGAGCGAGTATTGCGCGGCGAAATCATTGACGCGAAGAGCGTCGGTGAGGTTCTTAATGTCCTCGACATACCTTTACTTCTTCAACCATGGGAACCCGCGTACCCGATGGCGATATATTCCGATGAAGGTATTGATGCTCCCTCTCCGAGTGATACCTGGCAGCACATATGGACTGACATTGAAGCCGAAGAGGTTTATGAAGAAATGATTGTTGACGATCCCTTCGTCCACAATGCACTGCGTTCACTCGTTGAGCCATGGACATCTTCCTCTCAGGGACGAGCCGAGTCCATCGTCATTGATGGCACAGTCATTGATGCTCTCGGTGCCTTAGGTATCCGTACGTGTCGACTCACACCGCTGACGACGCAGGAGGCGCTTGCTTGGCTCGGATGGTGTGGTTCATCCGGTGGTGCTCACGGTCGACGACGCGGGGCGGCATTGGGGCGGTTCGGTGTGTGGTGGTTGTTGGCCGCCCTCGGTGGATTCACCGAGGAATGGGACGAGATGCGCCAAGCCGGTGTCCTGAATCAAGAAATCGGCGACACTGCGCGAGCGATGCAATGGTTTCGATGTGACGATGGAAGTCGCAGTCCTTACGAGTTGAGCCTGATCGCCCAAGACCCCGATAACGACATCTCTTTTGCGTTATTTGCTCGTGATACTCCGGCCTGAGCCAGCATCAACTCAACGACTTTGAAGAGCTTCAATCAGTTTGGGTAACACTTTGTGCAAGTCGCCAACAATTCCCAAGTCTGCAATCCCAAAGATTGGTGCTTCCTTATCCTTGTTGATGGCGATGATGTTCTTCGAGCCCTTCATGCCAACCATGTGTTGAGTCGCACCCGAGATACCACAGGCGATGTACACGCTGGGCTTCACGACTTTGCCAGTCTGACCAACTTGATAACTATAAGGAACCCAACCGGCATCCACGATGGCACGCGATGCGCCAGGAGCAGCCTTCAGCAACTTGGCTAGGGATTCAATCATTTCGTACTTCGCACTTTCACCCAAACCACGTCCGCCAGAAACAACAATATTGGCTTCATCAAGTTTGGGGCCAGTTGTTTCTTCAACATGCACCGCGATTACTTGTGCCGCGCCGATTACTCCGAGGTCGGGCACATTCACGACAACGACTTCTGCCGCCGATCCAGCAACTGATTCGGGAACGAATGACTTTGGACGAAATGCTGCGAGGTACGGAGTGCCACCAGTGAACGTTGTCGCAACCAAAGTGTTGCCGCCGAAAATCGGTGTCGTCACAGTGACCGACTCACCATCGGCAACAATCTCTACGTTATTTGTTAAAACTGTGCGTCCGACCTTGACCGACAAACGAGCCATGACGTCGCGACCTTCATATGACTGCGGAAACATCACGAGGTCTGGGGCCTGACCAGCATCAATGCTGGCCTTCATCGCCGAAGCAACGGCTACGCCAGCCAAGTTTGCTCCGTAACTCACGGCAAAAACTTTGCTCGCTCCGAATTCTCCGAGAGCACCAGCAACTGCTGCGCCATCGCCAGCCACCCACACGCTGACAGTTGCTCCCATGGAGCGCGCCTTGGTCAACAGTTCCAGCGAACCTGATGTCGGTGCGCCATTTGCGACCTGAGCAAAAACCCAAATGTTATTCATTCCCATTGATCTATCCGTTCTCGTTCTTTATTCGGTTGAGGTCTGACTGATATCTCTTTTACGATGTGATTGGGCTAACTAGATGACCTTGAGACCTTCAAGGAAAGTCACGATCTTGGCGAATGCTTCGCCATCATCTTCGATCACTTCGCCAGCGGCGCGGGCTTCAGCTTGTGTGACACTGCTCACTTTTTGACCGGCACCCGCCCAGCCAACAGGCGTCACGCCGAGGTCGGCTGCGGTGACTTCGTCAACTGGCTTTGATTTTGCGGCCATGATGCCTTTGAAACTTGGGTAACGCGGTTCAACAACGCCAGCAGTCACAGAGATCAATGCAGGGAGTGGACAGGTCACTTCGTCATAACCATCTTCGGTCTGACGATCCACTTTGAGTACGCCACCTTCAACAGAAACTTTTTTCGCAAATGTCACCGAAGGCAAACCAAGAACTTCAGCCATCTGCTCAGGCACAGTTCCGGTGTAACCATCACTGGATTCAGTCGCCGCGATAATCAAATCGGCTCCACCGAGTCGTGTCACTGCGGCAGCCAAAATCTTCGCCGTTGTCAAAGCATCCGAGCCCAGCAATGCTGGATCAGAAACCAATACGGCTTTTGCCGCTCCCATTGCGAGCGCAGTGCGTAGACCCGAGGTTTCACTATTCGGTGCCATAGAGACCAAACTGACTTCTCCACCACCAGCAGTAGCAACCAACTGCAGGGCCATTTCGACCCCGTAACTGTCGGACTCATCCAAGATCAACTTGCCTTCACGCTTCAGCGTATTGGAGGAGGGATCTAGGGCTCCAAGATTGGCAGGATCGGGGATCTGTTTGACGCAGACAATGACGTTCATGTCCCTATTCTTACGGACTAACACCCATTTCGCACAACCCACACCCCATCTCTTTGCGTGACGCTCGCCCCATCGGGCCTCCCACCCCTCAAGATCACCCGAAGTGGCTTGAGATCGGGCTGATACCGTTTGAGGTAGTGCGAATTCTCCTTGTCGTTAACTCCTTTGCTTCGTCAGTCACCGCTCGCAACACAGTCATTGTGCACCGAGCGTTGTCCAGACAGCACAATGTGCAGATCGTGGAGACTAACCGCCGTGGGCACGCCACTAGGTTCGCCCAGGATGCCGCTCGTCGAGAGGTAGATCTGGTTATTTCCTTTGGTGGCGACGGCACCCTCAACGAAGTTGCGTCAGGTGTCGCTGGTTCACAATCATCTCTTGGGGTCTTGCCTGGCGGGAGCACCAATGTTTTCGCCCGCACTATCGGTTTACCAAATGACCCAATCGCTGCGGTCAACATGTTGGTCAGCGGTCTGGAAGATCCTCAAGCAAACATTCGACCCATCGGGCTGGGTCGAGTCAACGGACGCTTCTTCTGCTTTCATACTGGTGTTGGCTACGACGCCGCGGTCGTTCGCACTGTTGAGACTCGGGCTTCATTAAAGCGCTGGGCTGGGCATCCATTATTTATGTACGCTGCTCTTCACACTTGGCTCAACAAATACGATCGCCATCACCCACATTTCACGGTTGCCGCTGATGCGGCTATCGGTGGACCAGGAAGTATCACTGGATCCGATATCAACACCTATGACCCCCAGCGATTCGTTGATGACGGCTATTTCACGGTTGTCCTCAACACAAATCCATATTCATTTCTCGGCAACCGAGCTCTTGATCTGTCACCCGCCGCTGGTCTCGATCAACCACTTGTGGCAGTGACTTTTCGAACTATGTCGGCGATCGCCATTATTCGCACATTGGCTGGGGCTCTCAAAGGTGGCGGAGTCACACCCAGTGAGCATGTGGCTTGTTTTAATGATGTCCACGAACTGATCATAGAAAATGCCACGCCATTTCCCTATCAGGTTGATGGTGACTACTTGGGTGAATCAACACGCCTACATTTCAGACATGTGCCCGAGGCCGTACGCCTACTTTTCCCTGCCTAAAGATTTATCTTTGACCAATGACCTTGAGGGCGATGTCTGGTTGATTGGTGCACAAACCGTCAATTCCCCAATCAAGAAGTTCGGCCATTCGCACAGGATCATCGCAGGTCCAAGTGTTGACCTTTAACCCATGTTGGTGACAGAGATCAATCAGCTCACGCGACAGTAAATTGACCCACGGATGTAGCGCGCTGTGTCCGTCATTGACCAATCCCACGACAATGCCCACAGCGTCTTGTGGCAGCACCCCAACGGTCAGCCAGGCGGTCGCAATGGTTGGTCGCAACTGCCGACAACGGTCAATGGTCTCGCGGCGAAATGAAGAAATAAGCCAGCGACTATCGCCCTCGGTTCGCCTGCTCAGGCATTCAATGGTGCGGTCAGCGATTGATTCGCTCTCGTCGAAGTCTGGCTCCAGCGGGTCGTTTTTAATTTCCACGTTCACCCACATGGGTTGGCAAGCGTCAAGGGCGGCATCCAAGGTGCAGATGTCTTGAGGTAGATCGGCGAACTGCACTTGGGAAATAATCCGATCATCCTCCAGAGTGGCATTGTGATGTACAACCAAAATCCCATCGGCGGTGCGACGTACATCGAGTTCGGCGGCATCTGACCCGATAGATACGGCTCTTTTAAAGGCGGACACTGTGTTTTCCTTCTCGGCTTTTGAGGCGCCACGATGAGCCATGACCTGTGTCGGCATACCTGCATTTAACTCTGATTACTCCGCAACACGAACATTTATCCGAAAATGGATAAATAAAAAATCAATGGTGTGACAAAAAATCTAGGCTGAACCCCTTGCGAATTCACCAAGAGTTTGCCAACCTTGCAAGGTCTCCTGTGAGAGACTTGACATCCCCGCCCACCACCCCCCAAACATGCCTGGAGCACACCGTGTCCATCCTTGCCTCATCCCTTGCCCTCGGAACTGCCGACTACACCTGGCGCGATGAAGCCATCTGCCGAGAAACCGATCCGGATCTATTTTTCCCCATCGGAACTACAGGCCAAGCCCTCCTGCAGATTGATCGCGCCAAGCAAGTCTGTAACGAATGCACAGTTCAAGTCAGTTGTCTTGAGTTTGCCCTTGAGACCAATCAGGACTCAGGTATTTGGGGTGGCACCTCTGAAGAAGAGCGTCGCGACATCCGCCGCCGAATTGCTGCGCGCAATCGCCTCGCAATCATGAATGCCCGTTCTTTCGTTTCTTGATCTAACGCGGTAAGGACAATTGCACGACCGTGCCATCGCCGCTGCGGTGATCTTCAATGCCGACGGCGATGAAGTCTTCCGCCACACCGGCACGAATCAAAATTGATCCATTGAGTTCAGTGGTCACCAGGGTCCGCACAATAGATAGTCCGAGTCCAGTCACCCCATTGAGATCAAATGCTGGGTCCAAGACACGACCATCGTTTATCACTTTGATCTCTATGTCATCATCAGTGCCACCGAGTTCAACGACTACCGAGCCACCAGCGCTGCCTTCAGGGAAGCCGTGATCAACGGCGTTTTGTAAAAGTTCGGTTAACACCACAGACAAGGGCGTGGCAACCGTGGCCGGCAGACGACCGCCATCACCCTGAACAATAAATCGCACGGGACGATCGGGTGATTGCAAACCTTCTTCAACTAAGCGCAACAAAGGGCGAACGATCTCAATGAATGCCACGTCCTCACCAGTTTCACGGGACAAAGTTTCATGCACTAATGCGATCGTGCGAATCCGCCGCACACTCTCTTGAATCGCTGCCTTCGCCTCTGGCGATTCCAGTCGACGCGCTTGCAAACGCAACAGCGAAGAAATGGTCTGCAAGTTATTCTTCACGCGATGGTGGATTTCCCTGATCGTGGCATCTTTTGAGAGCAGCAAACGATCGCGGCGGCGCACTTCGGTGACATCGCGAATGAGCAACATTCCACCCGTGACGACCTGTGAAGCAATGATTGGAAGACAGCGAACCAACAAGGTCACATCAGCCGTCTGGTCAAATTCTTCAATGACGGGTTCATGACGTTCGAAGGCTTGGCGCACTGGACTGTCGGCAAAACCAAGTTCACTGACAGATTGACCGACCACATTGGCTGTGATTCCAACTCGGTGCAATGCTGACACCGCATTTGGCGAGGCGTAGCGAATGACAGCCTGTTCATCAAGGACGATTGCCCCGTCCCCAACACGGGGTGCAGCACTAAGATCTGCGGCGCGACCACGGAATGGGAATGCACCTTGGGTGATCATCTCAGCAATGCGTTGAAAAATCGAAAGATATGTACGCTCAAGTTCGCCTGGCTGGCGACTGGTCTTAGACGACCACTCGCGCGTCAAGACCGCAATCGAGCCGTCTTCGCCATGAACTGGGATCGCTAAAACGTGAATGGAATCAAAAATATTTCTTTTATGCAGTTCGCCTTCACAAATTTCTCCCGAGGCGAATGCCCGACCAAGAAGTTCGGCTTCGGCTTCATTGGCCTGCGAATCGACAAGGTCACTGCGATAAATTGTCTGACCCGTAGCCGGACGCACTTGAGCACCAACCACCCAGGTGTTGTCGTGACTCTTGAGGTACAGCATCATGTCAGCGAAACAAAGATCGGCCAACATGCCCCATTCACCGATCAGTTGCTGCAGATGAGCACTGTCGTCCTTGGAGAGTTCGGTATGTTGACGAAGCAGTTCGCCAAGTGTTGCCATGCCTACGAGTCTGCCCGAAAACAGTGGGCGACTCAGTCATCCTTTGCGCTCAACGAGTCTTTCAGCCACCAAAACCCATACGTCGGTCTCCATCAACCGAACCGAACTCAACATAAGCAATTTTGGCCGAAGCCACTCCCACGGTGCGACCCTTTTTATCAACGAGCCATAAAACATCTGTTGCCCCTGACAAAGCAGCTTCAATTTTGGCCTTGGTTGCATCGCGCTCTTCATCGACCTGCTCCAGCGAAATTTCGCGTGCAATCTGAGTAACGCCAATACGAATGTCCACGACTTGCCTCCGGTGTTAGCACTGCGAGCAGGAACTTCCTGCTCGCTTTCTCATCCTGACGCTATCGCCTAGGAGAGCGTGAACTCAGACCGCAGTGGCGCAAAACGTGCTACCCATCGGCAAAGATTCCATGGTTGAGACATCGGCCTCACCATACAAAGCGCTCAACATACCTTTGACCATGCCTCGATCAACAGCGCAAATCACTGGATGCTCAATGGCCACATCGCCAAACGGGCAGTGATTATTTATGATTTGCAGTTGGTTGTTGCGCTTCTCGGTATGAGCAGCGAACCCATGGGCGGTGAGGGCGTCGGCTACGGCCTGCATCGCTGAGCGTAAACTCGTTTGCCCAGCAGCCAAATCGGTACCCGTGAGAGCTGCTGCCATCGCCTGTCCGTATTCTTGACCGACCTCTTCGGCGATGATCTCGGCCTGCGCAGCAGGCAACATTGCCAAGGTCTTTCCCAAAAGGCTTAAAACCAGGTCATCACTGCGCACAGGGAACTCGCCCATCGGCAACTCTGCCGCCGCCGAATATCGCTTAGACGGCCGCCCTGCCCCACCACCACTCGGACGAACGACAGCCACGTCAACATAACTGCCGGCCGCCAATTTGTCTAAATGGTGTCGCGCCACATTGGGATGCAGGTCAAACTCAGATGCAACCTCAGCGGCTGTGACACCCTCGTCAATCGCGCGCACAAAAAGGTAAATCGCACGGCGAGTAGGGTCCCCAAAAGCATTGGTAATCGCCGTCACAGAAGCCGCAAAACCACCACTCGCGGTCGAGGGTGACCCGTGACCAGAAACAGAAAGGGGGCGGGTCGCAGACATAGGGATATTATACCTATTGCCGTAGTGCAAATTATGAAGTCGGGAGTTCCACCCATGTCAGTTACCCATGAGCAGGTCGTTGAAGCCCTTCGACCTGTTGAAGATCCAGAACTCCACCGTTCCATTGTGGACATCGGCATGCTGCGCGATGTGCAGATCAATGAAGATGTCGTTTCTATTCTGATAGCCCTCACTGTTGCCGGGTGTCCTTTGCGCAATGAGATCACCAATCGCGTGAAGGGTGCCGTGACTCCCCTCCCAGGCGTTGCCAGCGTCAACCTCGAGTTCACCGTCATGACCGATGAAGAGCGCGCGGAACTGCGACTCAAATTGCACGGTGACCCAGGTGCAACTGCGGGACAAGGTCACGCCCATGGTCACGCCGAGGGTCGCGCAATCCCGTTTGCGAATCCAGATAACAAAACTCGCCCACTACTCATTTCTTCTGGCAAAGGTGGAGTCGGAAAGAGCAGTGTCACCACCAACCTCGCAGTAGCGCTTGCCGCTCAAGGACACTCGGTGGGTGTTTTAGACGCTGACATTTATGGCTATTCGATTCCGCGCATGTTGGGTGCCAATGCTGATCCTGTCGCCATTGACCGCATGTTGCTTCCTTCAGAGTCATATGGAGTGCGCTGCATTTCCATTGGTTACTTTGTCCCCGAAGGTCAAGCGGTTGTCTGGCGTGGACCGATGTTGCACAAAGCGCTTGAGCAGTTCTTGACCGATGTCTATTGGGATGAACCAGACTTTTTGCTGATTGATATGCCGCCAGGTACTGGAGATATCGCTCTCAGCCTCAGCCAATACCTGCCAAAGGGTGAGGTCTACGTTGTGACCACTCCACAACAGGCCGCACAAAAAGTTGCACGCTTATCGGCAGCTATGGCTGTCAAAGTCGGTTTGCCAGTCAAGGGCGTTATTGAAAATATGTCCTGGTTTACTGGCGATGATGGTCAGCGCTATGAATTATTCGGTAGTGGCGGTGGCCAGGAGCTAGCCACCGAACTCGGTGTTCCGCTTCTCGGCCAGTTGCCATTCGTACAAGCATTGCGCGAAGGCGGCGATGATGGTCGACCCATTGCGGCCATTGATCCGAGAAGCGAATCTGGCTTAATCTTCCACGACATCGCGCAAAAAATTGCTGCCGATAATAAGCCTCGCAAGAAGTTCAGCAAGTTTCTGAAAATCAATGGTTAAAAACTAGTCGTTCCAGAAACGCTGTTCTTTGAATGGATCGGCATACATGTGGTAGCCATTGCGCTCCCAGAACCCCGGTGCATCTTGAGGAATCAGTTCGATCCCCCGCAACCATTTGGCGCTCTTCCAAAAGTACAAATGCGGAATGACAATTCGCACCGGGCCACCATGCTCAGCAGTGATCTCTTCACCTTCAAATGCGTAGGCAACGAGGGCCTCATCAGTGGTGATGTCTGCCAAAGGGACATTGGTCGTATAACCGAATTCGGCGTGTTCCATAACATGGGTTGCATCACTATGCACACCAGCATGTTCCAATAAATCTTTAACTCGAACACCTTGCCATGTGGTATCAAATTTGCTCCACTTGGTGACACAGTGAATATCAAAAGTCAGTGACACGCTCGGAAGTGCCTTCAATTGATCGAGAGTCAGAGTAAACGGCTGATCAACGAGACCAAAAATATCCAGGCTCCACTGCCCAGGTTGATAATCGGGGATTTCACCGACATGAAGTACAGGAAAACGATCGGTCAAGTATTGTCCGGGTGGCAATCGTGAGGCATCAAGCCCACGTGCCGAAATGCCTTGGCGGTTACGTTCGAAAAAGCTCATACCCACAGTTTGTCGTCATGTGCAGCGTTCAACACCGCTGGAGAGCACCTCATTTTTGCCTGTAGTTTGAACCCATGACTCAGGTCTGCACCATTTACCTTGTTCGCCACGCCAAGGCGGGTGACCGAAATGGCTACGACGGAGATGACACTCTGCGACCCCTGAGCGGAAAGGGTCGCCGTCAGGCAGTGGCGATCTGTGAGCGCCTGAGTCAACTCATCGTCAAACTCCCCGAGGCTCTTTTGCTCTCAAGTCCGTACATCCGGTGTATCCAAACTCTCGAACCTCTGGCAGCCGAGCGCCACACGGTCATCCAGACCGAAAAATGTCTTGCTGAGGGTTATGACCGCGAGCGTGCTCTCGAACTCATATCCTCACTTCCTAACGGATCAGTATTGTGTAGTCATGGTGATGTGATCCCCAATGTGGTGGCGGCCCTGCGGCGTCGAGGCGCTGAAATCATCGGAGACCCTGACTGGCGTAAAGGCACAGTATGGGTCTTGCAGCGTGAAAATGGCGAGATCGCTCGGGCTGCGGCGTGGCCTCCTCCTGACACCGACTCATGATTTCCTTACGGACTGAGAGTCAAAGACTCGGTCACCGCCGCATCAATTTGATCTGATAACCCTGCCACCATTGATGCCACCGCTGCTGGCGGGTTTGCTTCTAAACAAGAGCGCATCTCGGGTTGGGCAGCCTGAGCATCATCAAGAAAGCGAAAAAATGTGATGCCGAGAAAACAATGGGCATCGGGGTAGTCACCATCAATGATCGTTGCCTGTCGTAGTAGCAGCAAACCGTTTTGCAAGCGCTCAACTGCAACGGTCGTGTCGTCTTCTTGCGTGGAGGACAGAACTGTGAGCCAACCGAAATATGTCAAAGCCTCAATGTTTTCCGGCTCAATGGCTAACACACGCGCATACAAAAATAATCCAGTGGGTATGTTGCTCATTCCCTGAGAGCGAGCTTGCACTAACAGTGAGCTCACGCTTCCATCTTCAATTGGCCCGTTCATCCCCTGACCCGCCAGACGCTCACCTGTCGTGCGGGCAATGGTGACCCCAGCAGCGAGGGCGATGATCACGACCAGAACTCCCCAAGCAAAAGGCTTCCAACTCATACGAGCAGTCGCTTGCGGCACACCAGTCGCCTCTATGTCGCGAATCAGAGCTGCTGCCCGAGCGGTATACGAATCGCGCAGCGAAAAGTAATCCCCCTCATCAATATCGCCAGCACTGAACTCGTGCTCAAGATCTGAAAGTGACGAGAGTAAGAAATCGCGTTCCTCTTCTAACTGAGCTAACCGATTTTCCCCCATCTCAGTCTCTTGCCTGACGAGCTTGAGTGACGAGGATTTGATCTTCTTGGGTCGCTAATCGAGAACCCTCATGGCGCCATCGCCGAAACACAATGATTAAGCCGCCCACGGCTGCCACGAAAGCGGCCACAGGAAGCACCCAAATCAAAGCATCAAAACCAGTGGCGCTGGGAATCAACTTCAGATCAGCGGCATAACTATCGTCAATCATTCGAACAATTTGACCATCGGTAAGAACTCCGTCAACAACCTGACGGGTGATCTCTTGACGAATGGCTTGAGAGCCTGGACTGCGCGACTCGTACACACTTTCCCCGTCACATGTTGGACATGCCAGACGCTGAGAAATGCTTTCAATTCGCTCCTGGGCAGTTGACGGTCCGGAATCACGTTGGGTCCCGAGGAACATCAAGACTCCGGCGCACACGAGCATCAAAAACCATGATGGCCAACGCTTGATTTTACTGAGGCGAGATGACATCACTGCCCGCTATCTCCGCTCATGGTGGCGATAGCGGTGCCTAAGAGTTCTGCCGTCACTTGACCCGTAAATCGCTGTGCGACAATTCCAGTGGGACTAATCAACCACGTCTCGGGAACCTTGGCAATACCGTAATCAACTGCGATTTTGGCATCCTCATCATGGATGATCGGCCACCCACCACCGCGTGCATCAAAGAAACTCTGCACCGCCTGCTCATCGTCATCATTGACAATGGTGTACAACTCACTACCCGTGCCGTTGAGAAGTTTTTGGTTTTCATAAAACTTCACTAGTTCACTGTGCTCGCGCTTGCACGGCACACATGTTGAATTGAAGAAATTCAGAACGACCCACGAACCTTTGCGACGTGACAGCACAAAATCTTTACCTTCATAAGTATTGCTAATAATTTCCGGTGCGGGCCTCAATAATAAAGGAGTTTGCGCCGTTTCAATATTGCGTTGAGACGAGATCACCAAAACAATGATAAATAAAGTCATCACCGCCGCAATCCCCAGAGAAATCAGCGGGGCGATACGACGCGACGAGTCCTTAGACATAATCAGCTACTTCTTTGACAGATTCTTCGAGGCCTGCCGACACCGGCGCAGTTGGGCGTCGACGCTTGCCTGGAAATGCCGCTAAGACAGTGCCAATAGCCATCAATGCGCCACCAATCCACAGCCAGAGGATCAGAGGTTTGACAAAAATCTTGATCCGCGCCTGAGTGTCATCGGGACGAACTGTTCCCTCGAGAGTGAGATAGAGATCATTCACGAATCCACTTTTGACGCTGGGTGTGCCGATATCCATGCCTTGCTTTATATATTTGCTGCGCGCAGGGCTATAAATCTGATCACCATCAATGCGGACAGCGGCCTTGATGCTGGTCTTGACATCATCGTTCTCTAAAGAAAGACCTTCAAAAGTAAATGAGTGCCCTGAGAAGGTGACTGTCTCACCCTCATTCATAACGAACTCTTGGGTGCGGGTATACGAACTTGAAGCAGTGAACGCCACAGCGATAATGATCACGCCAATGTGTACCACCATCCCACCATTGGCGCGCCCCACGACTCCGCGCCAACCTTGCCGACGACTTGCCAAAACGATTTGGCGTAACGCCGCTCCACTTGCAAAGCCACCCATGGCAAAAGCTGTCAAGGGGGCCCATCCATCGGCACCGACAAATACAGCAACTGCCAAAGTGAAAACCCCGCACCATGCAGGCCAGAAAAGTCGGTCGCGTAAAACCTCTTGACTCGCCTTACGCCATGGCAGAACTGGAGCTACGGCCATTAAGAATAAGAGCGTCAGACCCAAGGGCATCGTCATGCGATTGAAAAAGGGTTGCCCTACAACGAGACGGCGGTTATCGACGGCCTCAACAATGAGCGGGAAAACGGTTCCTAAAAGTACAACAAAGGCAAACGCACTAAAGACAACATTATTTGCTAAGAAGGCACCCTCGCGACTGATCGGCGAATCAATCGCTCCCGGCGAACGCAGTTCGTCTCCGCGGCGACCAATCAAAATGATGGCCACAATCACGATGGCGGCGAAGAAACCCAATAACCATGGACCGACACTGCCCTCACTGAAAGCATGAACACTGTTAATTACACCCGAACGAGTCAGGAAGGTTCCTAAAATCGTCAAACTAAATGTGGCGATCACCAAACTAAGATTCCACACCCGCAACATCCCGCGACGTTCTTGCACCAGAACTGAATGCAGATAGGCGGTACCCGTCAGCCATGGCAAGAAACTGGCGTTCTCCACTGGGTCCCATGCCCACACTCCGCTCCAACCCAGCACTTCGTAACTCCACCAACTGCCGAGAATGATTCCGAGGGTAAGAAAGCCCCACGCATACAAAGTCCAGCGTCGTGTCTCAAGTAGCCAACCTTCGCCAACCCGACCAGTGATCAGAGCCGCCATAGCAAAAGCGAAGGGAACCGTAAAACCGACATAGCCGATGTACAAAATCGGAGGGTGGAACAAAACCAAAATGTGGTTTTGAAGAAGCGGGTTCGGGCCCGGTCCATCGCTCACTCCGAGAGGACCCGTGGTGAAAGGATTTGCTGGACCAAAAGATAAGAAGAAGAAAAAGAGTCCAACGACGAACATCACAACCATGGCCCACGCCAAGAGTTCGTCGCCTGCCCGTTCGCGAAACTTGCGCGCCACGGCCGCAACAAAGGCAGTGAGAACCAAAAGCCACAACAAAATTGAACCCTCAAGAGCACTCCATAGAGCCGTCACGTTAAAGATTGCTGGAGTATCACGCGAGCCAACTTGCTGGACATACTTCATAGAAAAGTCGCGGGTGATCAACGCCCGTTCCATCATCACAAAAGCCAACAGCGCCGCAAAAAAAGCCACATAGGCGTAGCGCACAGAAGATTTCAATGCCCGAAGATCGTGTCGACGAATACCCGCAATCGTGACAGCCACACCCGACAGACATGTCAAAAGGCCCAATAAAATCGCTCCACGCCCGAGAGCAGCATTGATGCTTACTGCAAGCATTCGGAACCCTTGTCAGTTTCGCCGACAATACGGTCAGGATTTTCTGCTTCGTACTCATTTGAATGTTTCACTTCAATGCGATCTCCGTTAAAAACTCCATCCCGCAAAACTCCATGAACGACGACCGGAATGCATTCTTTGAAAATTCCCCCAGGTTCCCCTTCATAGACGACTGGCAGTGAGACGCCACCAAACGACATGGAGAATTCTGTTGCGGTTGCGTTGTCGGTCACCGACCCAACGTCAACGACCCCTTGAATGCGCAATCTTCGCCCAGACTCGCAACCTTCTTTAGCGCCGATTTCGTCAACGTTGCAGTAGTAATCAATGGCCGAGGTCAAAAACTTTGTTAACACCAGTCCTCCTGCGGCGACCACCAAGAGCAGAACAATCATTGCCAACCATGGGCGACGCTGACGCCGCTGACGTGCCGACGATTCACGAGGTGAAAGATCTAGCGAGTCGGGTGATGTGCCAATGTCATCAGGCGAATCGGATTCGCTCATAACCAAGGCCTCTTATCGCGCGGAACATCGCGTGCTGCCTTGCGTGATCGATGCAGCACCCCACGGGCATACAACGCCACACTCGCGAAGGTAACAACATAACTTGCCACGATGAAACCAAGATCGTCCATCAGCGACCTGCTTGCGTTGCTTCAGCGCGTCGCTCAGAAAGAGCGTTATCGAGACCAGTGTCATCAAGCATGTCTTCAAGCATCAAAGATCGCTGGCGATGTAACACGAGCCAGACATACATCAAGGTGAACACCACGACACCCAAGAACAGAGTGAACAGCATCAGACCATTCATCTCAACGTCGGTGCCACGACCAGCCACACTGGCCTCTTGATGAAGCGTGTTCCATAGTTCTACCGAGAAGTGCACGAGCGGAATTTCAAGCACTGCCAGCAGTGCTAAGACTGCGCTACGGCGGGCCCGCTGTTGATGGGTGCCGCCAAGACCGCGCACTGCTAAATACCCAATGTACGTCACAAATAAAAATGCTGTCGTCGTCAGACGGGCGTCCCATGTCCAGTACGTACCCCAAGTCAGACGCCCCCACAAACTGCCAGTGACGAGCGAGATCCCCATAAACAACACACCAACTTCAGCAGATGCCCCAGCGATCCGATCCCATGTGAGTGATCGAGTTCGCTTCCACAGATAAGCGGCCGAAGACACTGCGGTCATGACGAAAGCTACATAAGCCAACCAGGCGCCGGGTACATGGGCATACATGATGCGGACCGATTCACCCTGATTCACATCAGCTGGCGAAACAAAGATTCCAAGAATGATGAGCAGTGCAATACCTAAGACAACAAAAAATCCGAGGCCCTTCGTGAACGGTGTGGAAGTTGCTCGATCGTTGCTCATTTATTTGCTCCTCTCTCAATCATCAAGCAGTGGCCCAAAGGCAATTGCACCTGCAACACTGAACAACACGGCGAACACTGCTAGCAAACCCAGCCAAGGCCAGCCTTGACTAGTTGAAACTCCACGAGTGCCAAACGCAGACTCAGTTGCCCGAGTAGCCCCGATCAACACTGGCGCCACCACTGGCAACAAAAGCAATGGGAGTAATGTTTCCCGACCTTTGGCCCCAGCGGCGAGACCTCCGTACAGGGTACCTACGGCGGCCAAACCACAGGAAGCGGTGAGCCCAGTGGTGACCAAGAGCACGCTCCCAGTCCACGACAATTCGGCTCGGTAAAGCACAACCGCGGCGATGATCAGCAAGGTCACAAGGACCACGAGCTGCGCCATCAGGGCCATCATCTTGCCGATAAAAATTCCCGTCGTGGGCACCCCCGCCGAACGCAGTTGATCAAGTGCTCCATCGGCTGTCTCAACGGCGAACGATCGCGAGACCATGATCAGGGCGCTGAACAATGCCGCTAGCCACACAAGACCTGGTGCAACTCGTTCAAGAACCGCGTCGCTGTCAAGTGCGAAGGCAAACATCACCATCACGATCACAGCAAATGGCAGAACTTGATTGAGTAGCACTCGGCTGCGTAATTCCACGCGTAAATCTTTTGCGGCAATCAAGCGGGCCGTACCGATCACTGTTGTACCAGTGAATCGTTGTTGACCGGCGCTTCTCATAAACCAACAACTTTGCGAACTTGGCCAGCAATGACTTCAACTTGACGAGTTGCTAATTTACTCGCGCGCTCTAGTTCGTGACTGGCAACGATGACAGTTGCTCCAGCAGTTGCTGCCATCTTCAACACAGAATCCAACTCATCGCGTCCCGCCGCATCAAGACCAGCATGGGGTTCATCAAGTAACCACAGCTCTGCACGACGAGCAACTAAACCAGCAAGTGCCGTCCGTCGCCGCTGACCTGCCGACAAACGAGAGACGGGCAGGTGAGCAAGACGGCCATCAAGTCCCATCCGACTCAGCGCTGAGTCAATCTCGCTTTCGCTGGCGCCCACTGTGAGTCCCCAAAAGCGAACATTTTCGGTGACGGTCAGATCACCGTATAAACCATTGCCATGTCCGATCATGCCAACTCGATGCCGAACCGATTCTCGATCAATAGCTAGATCCACACCGAGTACCCGACCCCGACCCCGCTCAAGGGCAACTAAACCTGCGCAGAGTCGCAATAAGGTCGTTTTTCCGGCACCGTTAGGTCCACTCAGCAAAACAATTTCGCTACGCTGAACGGTCATCGTCGCCCCAGCCAACGCGGGAAAAGAACCCAGTACGGCGACAGCATCACAGAGGTCGACAACTGGCTCAAGTGAGGCTGGATGGTGACCGTGTGAGACCGTCGACATGCACTTCAGACGCTACCTCTGAACACCTTGACTCACCCGTGGCGGAACAAGGGTTGCGCTCAATCACAGGTAAAGTTCAGAGCCTGTGGGTACTGGAAACGAGATTGATTCAAGCGATTATCTGACGGTCCTTCCGCCTCCGAACTTGGATCACGCACCCAACGGCCAAGAAGCCCATCCACGACTCCCATTTTGGGAGCGACCGAAGGCAAAAAAAGACTTCCGTTGGTTCATCCAGAATCTTGGATTCATGCTCATCGCCTTAGGACTATTGATGTTTCTCTTTGTCGGCTATCAACTCTGGGGAACAGGCATTCAAGAAGCCCAGTCACAAAATAAACTTGAGAGTACATTTAAGAACCTATTACCTGAGAGTGACCTTGAAAAGCCCGTGCCAGGGACTCCGAGCACTTTCCAAGAACCAATTTTTGTGGCACAGGGCGGCGGAGTTTTTCTCATTCAGATGCCGACAATCAATGTCACAAAATATGTTGTGGCTGGAGTTGAAGCTGCCGATCTGAAAAAAGGTCCGGGGCATTATCCATCGACACCGTTTCCTGGTGAACTGGGAAACTCTGCAATTGCTGGACATCGCACCACATACGGTGAGCCGTTTCGACACCTTGATGATCTAGAAATCGGCGATCCAATCATCATTACTGATTTATTCAACCGCACTTTCACATATACGGTCACCGCACAAGAGATTGTCAAGCCGAGTGATAGTTGGGTGACCGCCACCACTGATCCGAACAAAGCAACCCTCACCCTGACTACTTGCGATCCTGAGTTTTCAGCAAAACAGCGATTGATTATTTCGGCTGAGATAGATCTTGTGGTCAGCGAAATCGCAGCGTCCCCCGCGGCCACATATACGCAATCGCCCCCCGCCGCACCCAGCATCAACAATCCATCTCCAACCACCGAACCGGCTATCGACAATCCACCCCCTCAACCAACGTTTGAACAAGAAAGTGAGACCCTCAGTCAAGGTTGGTTCAGCGATCCTGCAGCGATCCCGCACGCCGCGATGTGGAGCCTCGCGGAAATTCTGATTCTCTATGCTTCTTGGCAGGTTGCCAAGAAGTTCTGCAATCGACTCATCGGCGTAGCGGTTGGCTTCGCTCCATTCTTTGTCGTGTTGTATTTCGTCTTCCAAAATATCAGTCGTCTTTTACCACCCAACTTCTAAAAAAGCAGTCACCATTGTGTGTGCGCTGATTATTCTCTCAATAAATCCGCACAAAATGCTGCCGTCCCCGAGACCAGCGCATGAGGTGCTTCCCAGGGAACGAAGTGACCACAATCGCGTAACAAATACGGACCGACATGCTTTTCAAAAACTTGAGCAGCCATTTTGTCAAAGGCAGGATAAATGACATGATCACTCGGACCAAAAAGGACCAAAGTTGGCGTACTTGTGTTATGGCCCATCATTGTTGGCTCACTGCTCTTAGAGGGATGAAAGACTGTTTCGTATCCACCAAAAGAAGCACGCATCACCACGGCATCGGCGAAGGGCTCGCAATGAAAGTCAATTGCTGATTGATCAAAAGTTCCGGGATGAGCCCAAAAACGACTTCCATAAAAAGTAGCGATATAGCGACGACGTTCATCCGCCGTGGACAATTCACTTGCCAGCGCATCAGCATCAAGACCTTGGCGTAAAAAATAGTCGGCGGCTTCACGTGGCGCACGTGTGCCATCAATTCCAGCCATGCGCTCTTTATCAAAAGGTAACGGCGAGTTGAATAACACCATACGATCAACGAAGTCTGGATAACGCAATGCCATGTCCTGAATGACGGGACCGCCTAGATCGCCACCTAAAACGACAACCTTGTCATAACCCAATTGATCGTGCACGAGCGAGTACATGTCCTTGGAATGCGATGGCGTGTCATAGAAACCGTCAGTCGGCTGACCGCTATCACCAAAGCCACGTAGGTCGGGCACGATGACATCAAATCCTGCAGCCGCAAATGGGGCAATAACTTTCCAGAAAATACGCTTACTTTCAGGCCATCCATGCACACAGAGCAATGCCACACCAGAACCCCGCTCAGCTTTTTCATAGACAAAAGCCTGATCAAATCCACGTAACGAAGATCGATGGGTATGAAATCTACGGGCATCTACATCGTCATGCATGTACCTACCGTACCCATCACGTTTCAGACGATAGGTATTGAAGCCGTCACCACGCTCTAGCGTAAAGAGTTATGGATGCCCAAGAGTTCCGTGCCAATGGTCAGGCCGTCATTGAATTGATTGCCCAATACCTAGAAACAATCGAAGACCGCCCAGTTACGGCTGATGCGAAACCAGGCGATGTGCGTCATCAGTTACCTGCCCATCCCCCAACTGCCCCCGAATCTTTCGAATCTGTGCTCGCTGATGTCAGCAACATCATTATTCCTGGGCTCACCCACTGGCAGCACCCAAACTTCTTTGCTTTTTTCCCTGGCAACTCCTCCTATCCGTCAATACTCGCTGATCTCTTAACTGCTGGTCTCGGAGTTCAAGGTATGAGTTGGTTGTCATCACCAGCATGTACCGAAGTTGAAACCTTAATGCTTGATTGGATGCAGGAACTACTTGGTCTTCCTGAGAGTTTCCGTAGCACGACAGCAAGCGGCGGTGGAGTCATTCAAGGTTCGGCGAGTGAGGCAACACTTTCATCAATTCTTGCCGCCCGTTGGCGGGTCACTGAGGGTCAGGTGAACAAAGATGGGGACACCGCAAAACTTATCGCCTACTGCACATCGCAATCGCACAGCAGTATCGAAAAAGGTTTGCGCATCGCTGGGATCGGGACACAGAACATTCGCATCATTGAACATGACACCTTGTTTGCCATGGTCGCCGATGCACTTGAGGCACAGATCCTCGCCGATCAGGCAGCCGGCTTGATCCCATTCTGGGTGTGCAGCACTCACGGCACAACATCATCAGGTGCATTCGACCCAACATCTGCAATCGGAGCAATTACCCAGCGACATAAAATATGGCTCCATGTAGACGCCGCGATGCACGGAATCGCTGCCCTTGCCGAAGAACATCGCTGGGTCAATGATGGTCTTGAACTCGCCGATAGTTATTGCACCAATCCTCATAAATGGATGGGCGTCAATTTTGACTGCGATTTATTCTGGACCCAGGACCGAGCCTCATTACTTGGCGCACTGAGTATCTTGCCCGAGTACTTACGCTCTGCAGCCGCCGAAACTGGGGCGGCGATCGACTATCGCGATTGGCAGATTCCCCTCGGGCGACGATTTCGATCCCTTAAGTTATGGTTTGCAATCCGCTGCGACGGCACAGCGGTTTTCCAAGAAATCATCCGTCGTCATATCCAGATCACACAAGAGTTGGCGGACCTGGTCGCTCAGGACCATCGTTTCGAAATCATGGCTCCCCACCCCCTCAATTTGTTGTGTATTCGTCTGCGCGGTGCATCTCCGCAAGATGCTGACGCGCGTACAGATGCCCTGATAGAGGCCGCAAACGCCACTCGTTCGGTATTTTTTACACGAACGGTCCTTGAGGGGCGCAGTGTCTTGCGTTTTTCGATCGGTGGACGTACCACCCACGCCCAACATGCGATGTCGGCTTGGGGTTTGTTGAGAAGTTTGGCCTAGGCTTTTAGGACAATTGAACAAACACCCCGTGCGGGGTTTGGGTGTAAGTCCCAACCGGCGGTTAAAGCCCGCGAACCTTTGGAAGAGGCAACTCCTTCATCGGCCGATCTGGTGTGAACCCAGAGCCGACGGTCAAAGTCCGGATGGGAGCACGGGTATACAACGGTCTTGGCTGTGCCATGGGCGCTCCTCTGAGGGTGCCCGTTGCGAGCTGGGTGCTGTGTCTACCGCGCTGTCATTGATCTCCGCAAGAGGTCAAAACTCCAAAGATGACAGCCCACATGACCAGCACCGCATATATGGACAGAGCAATCGAACTTGCTGCTGTGGCGCGTCCGTACACGTCGCCCAATCCATGGGTGGGTTGTGTGCTCGTGACATCTGATGGCCAAGTTTTTGAGGGCGCCACTGAGCCACCTGGTTCGCGCCATGCTGAGATCGTCGCCCTTGATGCTGCTCATGCATCTGGTGCAGATACCCACGGTGCCACCGTGTACACCACACTTGAGCCATGCAACCATCAAGGACGAACGGGAGCGTGTACCGACGCACTCATTGCCGCTGGCGTGACGCATATCGTCAGCGCAATCGCCGATCCAGACCCGCGGGTCTCTGGTCAGGGTTTCACTGCCCTGCGAGCAGCGAATATTGATGTGCAAGTTGGATCATGTGCGCAGCAGGTGCGCGAACAACTACATGCTTATATCCATCACCGCACGACCGGTCGTCCGTTTGTTGTCCTGAAGTTGGCGATGACTCTCGATGGACGAACGGCAGCCGCTGATGGTTCAAGCCAATGGATTACTGGAGAACAAGCGCGCATTGAGGCACATCGTCTGCGCGCTGAGAGTGACGTCATCGTTGTTGGAGCTCAAACGGTGCGCTCCGATGATCCATCGCTGACCACTCGGCTAGTTGCTGGCCCTTCGCCGCGTCGCATCGTTTTGGGTTCGGTTCCGGTAGGTGCCAAGGTCGAACCTTGCACAGAGTGGACGGCGGGCTTGCCAGAATTGCTTGATTTTCTTGGCCAAGAAAATGTCTTACAGGTGATGGTTGAAGGTGGAGCCAGCGTGGCTGCCTCTTTTCATCGAGAGAACCTTGTTGACCGTTATGTGCTGTATGTCGCCCCAGCATTTATGGGAGGCGACGATGGTGCTCCACTTTTTCGTGGTCCTGGAGCAGCAACAATGCAGGAACTTTGGCGCGCCAACATTGTCAGCACCCGCCTACTTGCCGAGGACATCGAAATCGTGATTGATAAAAACCCCCAAAAATATAAGGAGACAGTATGAGTGATGACTTTAAGTTCGCAGCAATTGACGATGTCGTAGCAGCGATTGGTCGCGGTGAAATGATTGTCATGGTTGATGATGAAGATCGCGAGAACGAAGGGGACCTGATCATGGCCGCCCAATTCGCGACACCTGAAAAAATCGCTTTTATTGTCCGCCACTCATCGGGTGTCGTTGTTGCCCCATTGAGTGGCGAACGCTGCGATGAGTTGAGGCTTCCACTCATGGTTGAGCACAATACGGAGAGCCATCGCACAGCTTTCACAGTTTCCGTGGACATGATTGAAGGAACCACTACTGGTATTTCAGCATCGGATCGCTCCGCCACACTCTGCGCCTTGGCCGATCCATCAGCAACCTTCGCTTCCTTCGCCCGACCAGGTCATATCTTCCCATTGCGAGCACGAGAAGGTGGAGTACTCAAGCGCGCCGGACACACCGAAGCTGCTGTTGACCTAGCGCGCATGGCCGGTCTTCAACCAGCGGGAATCATTTGCGAAATCACTAACGAAGATGGCTCAATGTCGCGCTTACCGCAGCTCATTGAATTTTGCAAAGACCATAACTTGTTGTTGTCGAGTATCGCCGAACTCATCAAGCACCGCCGACACAACGAGAAGTTGGTGACCCGCATGGGTCAAGCCCAGGTTCCCACCGATTGGGGAACCTTCACATGTACTGCATTTCGTAGCGATATTGATGACACCGAGCATTTGGCTTTTTCTATGGGCGATATTCAGGATGCAAAGCCCATTCTTGTTCGTGTCCATAGTGAATGTCTCACAGGCGATGTATTTGCCAGTCGACGTTGCGATTGTGGTCCTCAACTTCAGTCCGCTATGGCGCTGATTGCAAGCGAAGGTCGCGGCATTGTTGTTTATCTTCGTGGTCATGAAGGTCGCGGCATTGGTATCGCTCATAAGATTCGTGCCTACTCGCTGCAAGATGGTGGTCTCGATACCGTGGATGCAAATACCGAATTGGGTTTACCGATTGATAGTCGGGAATACGGTGTTGGCGCTCAAATCCTCGCAGATCTGGGTGCTCACAAACTCCGCCTGATCACCAATAACCCAGCGAAATATGGCGGAATTGAAGGTTACGGTCTTGAAGTTGTCGAGCGTGTCGCACTCAACCCAATACCAACGGAGGAAAATCTTAAGTATCTTCAAACCAAGCGCGATCGTATGGGTCACCTACTCGATCTGCCAGAGACTATTTCTGCAACACAGCGAGGGGCTCAGCCATGACAAGAATTCAGAGTAGTCAGACAATGCCAGACTCATTTGATGGGTCAGAATTAAGTATCGGCATCGTGTGTGCCCGATTCAACGACCATATTGTGAATGAACTTCTCGCTGGGGCATTGCGTGGGCTGAAGCGTTGCAGTGTCGCGACCTCAAACATCGAAATAGTTTGGGTGCCTGGCGCATTTGAAGTTCCACTGGCAGCACTCAGTCTTGCCGCCTCGGGAAATTTTGATGCGATCGTGACCCTCGGTGCCGTCATTCGTGGAGATACATCGCATTTCGAATTTGTGGCCGGTGAATGTGCCCGAGGAATCCAGAATGCCCAACTTGATACTGGTGTCCCAGTGATGTTTGGTGTCCTGACTGTTGAGAACAATCAACAAGCTATTGACCGATCAGGACCCGGAATCGACAACAAGGGTGATGAAGCAGCGGTTGGCGCCGTCGAAATGGGTCTCTTGATCAATCAGATCGTCGCCACCTACCCAACCCTTGACTGAGTCGAATACTTCGCCGTGCATTGACTCTGCTGCGCCACATTGGTGCTAGCAGTGCTGCATAAGTGGCCATAAACATAGGAGGGCGACATGGGCCTCGGCCTCAGTCTCCTCGTAGCGGTGACGAGTTTCCTTGCCGCCCCATCGCTTGATCCCGATTCTGCGAGGGATTCACAATATTTAGAAACTCTGGTCTTCAATACCTCGTTACCCGCATTCATTGAGACCTTGCATCGCAGATCAGCAATGCTTGGGTGGTTTGATCGATCAAGTGACCTTTGCTCAGCCCCGATCATTGGCAATACTGGAAGAAGTTTTGATTTCACTCAGGCCTGCGAACGACATGACTTTGCGTACCGTAATTACAAACTTTTGGACAAGAAATATTCGTGTTTCGCCCGTCTCCTGAAACATTTTTGCGGGCCAACGGCAGAACATTATGCACGGTGGTGGAACAGTGCCAACAGGTTGCGAATTGACGAACGCTTTCTCTCGGACATGTTTGCTCACTGTGGCACACGTTCAATATGGGATCGCCCAATCTGTCGTGCTTGGGCACACGTTTTTTATCGCGCAGTTCGTTTCTTTAACTGACTGTCGCACTCATTCACTATCAGGGCAATACCCGAGAGAACTTAATGGACATTACTTCCGAGAGAAATTCTCTTGCCATTCCCCACCTGCGTTCAACCTCAGTGAAACCGGCCCGTTCAGCGGTTTTGCACGAAGCAATATTCTCTTCAGCGACGTAAGCGACCAGCGACCGAATGTTGTCCTCAGGTTTGATTGTTGCAATCAGTAATCTGACGCCCGAGGCTGCCGCACCCATGCCCCGACCCCAAGGCGCCACCCAATAACCAATGTCGGCCTCACCTGTCATCTGATCAATTGCGTGAATACTCACTAAACCTAGAGGCCTCAACGTATCAGGATCTTCGATCACCATCGTCACATATTCGGGCTCTTCTTCGACAAACCACTCCGCATCTTCAAGCGAATATGGCCGGGGCACCCTCGTCCAACGTTGGATGCTTTCATCCTGACAGGCCTCAAAAATCCAAGCAATGTCCTCAAAATCCAACCGACGCAACTGGAACATATTCATCAGATCATCTACCAATTCGGCAGTTCGAAAACTTCTACACGATGTAAAACGCAGAGTAATTCATGCAAGATTCGCGCCGTAGCGCCCCACACAGTTTCATCATCAAGATAAAAGAAGAACATTGGACGATTACTTGATGATTCTCCTGTCGAGAATGACCACCATTCCCAGGAGAATGTATCACTTTGTACAAGTTCTGCTAGTGGCACCCACACTGCTCGCTCGACTTCGCAGTCACAGAGCATTAGTTCGGGTTTGTATTCAACTGAAGCCACAATCGGGACAATGTAACTGCGACTGACAAATGTTGATAGTGGGCTCAATTGACCATGAACTGTGATGAGTGAAGAATCAATTCCGACCTCTTCGTGTGTTTCTCTTAACGCGGCCTCAATAATACTTTCGCCTTCATCAACTCGCCCTCCAGGAAAACTCATCTCACCACTGTGATTAATGAGTGACGATGAACGGCGAGTGAGCAACACTTCGGCACCCTTCGGGCCAGGTGCCAATAACGCCAACACTGAGGAAATCCGCTCATCAGGTCGCGGGGAGGAAATGGCACCTAATGGTTCAGCGCGAGCCACCATAGCGCTCATCAAAGAGTCCAGAGAAAATTCAACTGAGTGATTGTCCCACAGTGGCTTTCCTGCATCGCGGCGAGAGTGCGGAGCAGGAATACGTTGGGTGCCCCCCACACGACGTATCGAACCTGTAGTCATGATGAATCAGGCGGCTGGAGTTGGCTTCCAGCCAGATTTTTGTAGTTCCTTCAGGATCTCTGCAAGTCCGGCCTTTTTCATATTGGTCATAGTTTTACCGGGCGCTTCGTCTCCGCGCTCCCATTCATCCCATGCGCTTAAGATCTTGTTCAGGTCAGCGGCAGGACGTTCAAAGGTGGAGGACATAGCAAGAGTTTACGCCACCAGATGAAAAAGCCTCAGTCAAAGAGATCTTGAGCTTTGGCGTGACCATCGCTCCAGCGCATATCTATTGATGAGTTCTCAAATCGTTCGCGTCCAACGAGATGATAAATCTGACGAACGATAGCCCGAACTTTCTTGTGCGTGAATTTTTCACAAAAGATGACATGCATCGGGGTTTCCATGGAGATACTCGTCTGCGCGATGAGCAATGAGAAAAGCGCCTCATGGTTCGTGACCGCTCCAAACAGTCTTGCCGTCCCATCAAAATCCACGATTTCCACTCGGCCACCCTTAAGCACCGTCGCCGCATACGAACCAGTACCGATGGCATCGGTCCAGATCACCACTCCAGCGCCCTCACCCAACTGCACTCGTCGCGGTTTGGCCACACCTTTATCGGCTCCTTTATGTGGGGTTTTGAGGATCTTATTTTTCATAGGGACTTCTCACGTCTCTTTGAGTTGGCGAGACTTATCCCGAATTTTACTTGCCAGGGTTCCCGCACTTCGCCCCGCTATGCGACTGAACTCGTCAGCCTTACCGTCGGGTGTTACCGACATCTCCTGCTGAATGCGTTGCACTTTTGGCGAATAGTTGGTTTGGGTGATGACGATGGCGAGCACTAAAACAATCATCACTTGCACAAGGCGTGTGGCGTTATCAAGGTTTGGTGCTGCACAAGAGACGACGGCAATCGTCAAGACCGAGTAGTCAAGCATGCGATGGAGTCGGCGATTCACCCACCGAAATGCGCCGAAAGGAGCATCCACGACGGCGGTATTGACGACGATCAGTAGACCAACGATCACTGGCACGATTGGTTCGCTACTTTGCAGACCGGTTGCCAGCAGTGCTCCACCCACGATGTACTCGGCCAATTGATGCAACCAAAATGGACGCTTTGTTGTAGAAGACATGAGGACAGACTAGTTGGCGGATTCGTGTCACATCAGAAGAGTCATCCAAGTCGCACTGATACCGAAGTGTGAATTGCAAAGGCCGGTGGATTTCTCCACCGGCCTTTCACATTTCATTGCGTTGCAGTAGTCGTCGTGCGACCCTCAGGTCACATCATTCCGCCCATGCCGCCCATACCGCCAGGCATTCCGCCGCCCATGCCTCCGCCAGCGCCGCCCTTTTCAGGCTTGTCGACAACGAGACATTCAGTGGTCAGAACCAACGCTGCAATGGAACCAGCGTTCTGCAAGGCAGCACGCGTGACCTTCGCTGGGTCAATGATGCCGGCCTTGACAAGGTCAACATATTCACCAGTCGCAGCATTGAGTCCGATGGATCCAGTCTCCGCTTCAACTCGCTGCACCACAAGGGCGCCTTCCATGCCGGCATTGTCGGCGATATTGCGAGCTGGAGCATCAAGGGCTTCCCACACGGTGCGAGCACCAGTGGCCTCATCGCCAGTCAGCGAATCGACGACAGCTTTGACCGCACCACGGGCACGCAATAATGCGGTTCCGCCACCTGGCACAACGCCCTCTTCGATCGCTGCCCGAGTCGCCGAAATGGCGTCTTCGATGCGGTGCTTCTTTTCCTTGAGCTCAACTTCGGTGGCTGCGCCAACCTTGATCAAGGCCACGCCGCCAGCCAACTTGGCCAAACGCTCTTGCAGTTTTTCACGATCCCAGTCGGAATCTGTGTTTTCGATTTCGGCTTTGATCTGATTGATCCGACCTTCAACGTCAGACTTTTCTCCAGCACCATCAACAATAGTGGTTTCATCTTTAGTCACGATGACGCGCTTGGCACGACCAAGAAGATCGAGAGTGATGTTCTCCAACTTCAAGCCGATTTCTTCGCTGATGACCTGGCCACCAGTAAGCACGGCCATGTCTTGCAACATTGCCTTACGACGATCACCAAAACCAGG
>SXGQ01065389.1_pt1 | contig 56995 bp, 73 predicted proteins | sample 3178371 | NCBI WGS metagenome assembly SXGQ01 (sample SAMN11356859, study PRJNA531348) | freshwater metagenome | isolation source: freshwater sample F1-20 | place: China: Fuxian Lake, Yuxi | collected 2017-12-25
CCATTTGTTCTAACTACTTCTATTGGAACTGGTACGGTGATATTAGATCCATTTTGTTCTGTTACTACGCCATATAAAGTTGCTGAATTTGTTACGACTTGAGCTAATGTATTAGTTAGCAATAATAGATTAAACAGGAGAAGAAGAATCCATTTCATAAAAAAAAATCGATACTGGTTCCCCAGTATCGATTATAACTTAACTTTAAAGATTTTCTACTTAGAATCTGAAAGCTAGACCTAAGCTATATCGTAAAGCGTTATTTGCTGCTGGAGTAATAGCAAAATCATAATTAGCCTGAGCGAGAACATAAATATTATCAGTCAAGAAAAGACGATTGCCAAGCAGTGGCCCACCAGCCCAACTAGCTTGCTCTGCCTGACCATAAGCTAGATTTGCCGCTCCGCCAGCGAATACAGTATTCTTTACTCCGAAAATTGAATAATTAACGTTGTAAGCACCGAATACCTCTGAATTAAACTTTGCAGCATCAGTCGCTACACCGAAACTTTGAACTACACCAGCACTGATGGCGTCAGTTAGAAAAGTTTCAAGACGAACAGCAGTAGCGAAAGCTGTATTAGCAGCAGAGCTATTTACTGGGGTTGTACCGCTACCAAGAATGCTAAAATCAGCAGCATTAACAATGGTTGCGACGAATAGTGATAGAATAGTAATAAACTTCTTCATATAATTATTATACACGATTTTTGAATATTTTTAAGATCCAATTGATGATCCTTTTAAAGAGGGACTCTTTTTCAACTGGTTTAGGGATAGTACTAGTAATTTGATTGTTTGTCAACAGAATTTTAGAAGAATCAACAGGAACGCCCCAATAACATTTTAATTGATTACTTTCTTCATAACCTTCTTTAACATTACGATAACCTAATGTTATTTTATTTGTAGTAGCAATTATATTTTTAAATCCAGTATATATTTCTCTATTTAAATTCGGATCGTGATTGTAAGCGAAAAATACAGAAGCTATAGGCGACTGATCCCACTGATAATAAACATCACCATTAGATAAAGAAACTGTGTTGTTTTTAATTAAAAAGTTTTCACTATAACTTATTTGATTTTTATTAGGCCAATCTTGGCAGGTTAATGCTACAAAATTCCATATATTTGTACCAATATTGTTCACTATTACGGCATTTTCATTACGCCAACTATCTATATAAATACAAGAACCTTGAAAGTTATTAAAAATATTATCTGATATTTCAGCATTAAAACTATCAGCTATTGTTATTGCATGTAGTGGACTTTGTTGATTAATTGGATCAAAATAACAATTTTTAAATAAATTATTTTGAACTATTGGATTACGACCTCCAACAGCTACTAAAGTGTTTTCAGGACAATGTCCTACTGGACTATTTCTTTTTTGTCCTACAGAAGTAAATTCACAACCAACAACTTGTGATCCTTGATCTGTATTATGAAATGGAGACAAGAAAACTTGAAAACATTCTTGTTTAGATTTATCTCCAGGTCCAAAATTAATAAACTTACAATTTTTTATTAAATTATTAGAGCCTCGAATTCTTATAGCACAAACGGTACTTATGTCATGATTATTGGCGTAATTGCCATCAAAAGTAATACCTTCAATTAAATTATTATCACATGATATATTATAATTAGTTGTAAGCATGTGAACAATTGGTGATTCAGTTCCAAACAACCGACGACTATTTACATTGTCAATATATTTTAAAATAGTTTTATCTTTGCCAGCGCCAATAAGTTTTAAATTATCATGTCTATTCCATCCCCAAACGATAGAGCTATCTGACCAAACGTGATCCTTATTCCAATCTTCATCATTGCGTCCAAATAAATGTTCTCCCTCTGAGATATAACATTCACCTTCTTCGTCGATGCATTTATTAATATATGGAGCTATATTGTCTCCAATTTTGTATCCATAAAACTCTGGAGTATTCGGATTCATAAGAAAATTGTAAAGGAATGATAAATGTTTTTCATTTTATAAATTTACCATGTATCATTAATTATATGAAATACATTATATTAATTACAACCCTGCTTTTTTCTCTTAACCTTTCAGCTGATGATTCGGCTCATAAAAAGCCACAGCATAAAGATTCAAAAGAAATTAGCTCGCACGAAAATCACAGACGCGATCATCGCAAAAATCATCCAAATAAAAAAAGAAAAAACCAACATCCTCCAAAGAAAGATGTCGGTCCAAGAAATTAAAAACCCGCCGATTTCTCGGCGGGTTCAATAATTATCGACGAGCCTTGCGATACTGGTTTTGTCCTGAACGAGCAAACGAGATCTGGTCTGGCTTCACTCTACGAGTCGCATCTGCATTGACATCGTAAAAAGTCACCATGCTTGGAGAAGCGGAGGTGATCTTAGCGCAATAAGTAGCGCTCTTCTTGTTCTGGGTGATAACTAGTGTCGTAAAACGACCCGACGTATTATTGAGTACAGTGTTAAGATTCATAACGCGAAAGATCTTAACAGAAATTATCAATTTGTCAAACTGTTTTTGAAAATTTTTTTCAGTTTTTTACAACGTTGTTTAATGTTCCTATATAATTTCCATCTTCTTGTCTGTGAGCAACAATTTTAGCATTAAATATACAATTTTTATTATCTACTATTTTAATATTATGTTCAAAATTTCTTTGCATGGAAATTGCTAAATACCAATCGTTTGTAATGTCATTTCTTATGTCTTCATGTAAAATATTAACCCAGTTGTTATCTTTTAATTCTCTGAATCCGCGATCTGTTAATCTTATAAATGCGTCATTGACCCAAGTAAATTTACCGTCTTTATTCGTTTCGAAAATAGGTTCAGTTCGATTATCTAACATCCATCTCTGTCGGTTTAAAATAGTGGTTGTTAAAACTGTATTTGATTTAACGTCCGCTTTGATCTCGTAAACAAAATCTTTTAACGATGTGCCAGAATTATTAGTTAATTCTTTTTTTATGTCTGTAATATTTTGATTTATTCTATTGATACTACCAGTCATATTTGTGTACGGTTCCAATTTTTTCATAGTTCGGCATATAAAATAATACATTGCTCCCAACATTCCTAAAAAACTAGCTATATCTTTTGAATGACTAATAATATAATTTGTTAAATCGATTAAAATACTCATATGTTATTTTTTCCACTTTTGTTCTATTAAAATTTCATTTACAGTGTTTTTATCAGACTGATCCATATCAATTGATAATTTTGTTAAAAATTCATTAAGACTAAAATCATCTCCAGCTTTTATGTCTTCTTTAACCTTAAAGTCTTCTATCACATCTACAATTTTAGTCAAAGTGGTTTTATATTTTATCATATCGTTTGTTTTGACAAGATTAGATAAATTAAAAGCTTGAGGAGTAAGACCTTTAAAAAGGTTGATTATAAATGAACCTATAATATTAAAAATAGAAAAAGCCGCCGCAGCTATTGGATTAGTTGCAGAGGCTATTCTTAATATTAAAAATATAATGGCAAAAATAACGATCCAGGTTAATGTTGTGAAAAAGAATTTCTTTAATCCCCAAAATACAGCATTCAATCCCATTAAACCACTCATTGAATCTAAAGTGGTTTGTTTTTCATCTGATTTTTTTGCAACTTCTTTGGACTGAGTTATTAATTTAGCTATTTGTTCGTCATATTGTTTTTCTAATGCTTCTTTTTTACTTTGTAACTCTGATATTTCTTTATCTTTCTGACTTAATAATCTTTCTCCTTTTAATTTTTCGTTTTCAATTTCAGAGTTTAAATAATCAGATATTTTTCTTATTCGTTCGCTTTCTTTTAGATCGGGAGCGCCAACAATAGCAATTACACGATCATTCATTCTTCCTGCTGTAATAACTTCTACAGAGGGATTCTGGACTTGATTTAAAGAATATGTAACGCCATAAGCATATGCAGCTGTTTGTTTTATTTGTTTATCAACATTATTTTGAATAGCTTTATCGATATCTAAAGCTTTTTTTTCTTCTTTGATAATGGCAGTTTGACTAGCAGTATTAGCTTTTGTTCCTCGTAGAACTGCACAGCTAGTTAAAAAGCAAATAGTTAACAATAAGAAGATAGTTCGATACACAAAATCTTTTACACAAAAAACAAAAAAACGAGATATAAATCTCGTTTGACTAAATTATTTTTTATTTAGTTTTTCTTTTGGCTTTCTTTTCCAATCTATTTCATCATAATTATCTTTATATTTTTTACTAAAACAGTTGCGAGGTTTACTTCCTTTTCCGTTCATAAAGAGTTGCCATTATTTCTTTTCTTTTTTCTTCAGAATAAAATACCCAGTTAAAAATTTCTTGCCTTGTTCTGCGACAAGCGAAACAAACATCATTTTGTAATTTACAAACTCGTATACATGGTGTTGATATTTTAGCAGCAGTGTCCTCGTTTTTCATCTTTATATTCTATTACACTTTTGCGGCTATCAAATATCGAAAATAAATCTTCATAACACTTATAAGTTAACTTATCTATATCTTTAATAATTTTATTTGCTTTTTGATTTGTGTTTATACTTTGAATTTTTTGTATAAAATTCGCTAAGACGTTATCTGCTTTTTGTTTTTGTGTCATTTTAAAAATTGGCTGGGAGTGAGGTAATCGAAACCCCTTCTTCTCGTTCAAAGCGAGACATAATAAGCCATTATACGAACTCCCAATGGATGAGCTATCTTAATTTTTCTATTTCGAAACACCCATAACCAGCTTGATGTTCAAAAGTTAATAATCCATATCTTTTGCTTTTTTTATTTAAACAAACGCCAAAATCTAAATCAGCGTCATGATCTTTCTCATTATATAGTGGAATGAAATATTTGCAACCACAACTACAATCCATATAATCACGATTAGAATCAGCCCAACGAGAAATTTTTCCTCCGTAATCTATATAATCTGTATCCAAAACTTTACAAGCATCTAATAGATCATTATCTTTCTTTGATTTCATAAACTCCTCTTCCTATAAATTCAGATAGTGATTTATATCCTGAATAAGAAACTGATGATGAAATAGCACTCCAAAGTTCATCAACAGCAACAGATAATGGTTTAATTTTTGTTTGATCAATATCAAAAACTCTACCTTCAGCATGATCTCTTTTCTTTCCACTCAAATCCATTTGTTTCTTACTAGCTGAACCCCAAAACTGATAAACCCCATCAATAACGTTCTGAGCTTCATTCGTTTGAGCGAAATAACCGCCCATCATAATGTAATCAGCGCCTGCGCCAAAAGCTTTAGCTGCGTCACCACCATTTTTAATTCCTCCGTCTGCAACGATATTATTTGCATTTACTCTGTCATGATAACATTCACTGATTTCCGTAATTTGACCTCTAGTGTATCCAGTTTGATCTTTAGTTGTGCAACCAGACCCCTGACCAATTCCGACTCTTACCCAAACATTATCATAGTTTTTATATAAATTAAGACCCTGTTCAGTATGAACATTTCCAACCATTATAGAAGTTTCAGACCCCTTGTAATCGTAATTCAAACATTTAATCATTGAGTCTACGGAGTTTAAATATCCATTAGCAATATCTATAATAAAATTTCTAGCACCGTTATCATATAAACTTTCAAAAGCGGCGTAATCATTCAAAGCGATTGAGCACCAAATTTTATTGCCTTTAGCAACATCGGTCGCTTCATTTACATGTTTGAATGTTTCGATTAAATCTTTAATTTCACAAAATCTATGTAGTGCAACGGAAACACCAAGATTATAAGCAGTTCTAGCGAATGTTTTACCTACGACAGCTTGCATAGGTGAAACAATAATTCTATATAATTCGCGCTCGATATCTGATCGTGAAATTATCTCGGTGGGTTGAGCAATCAAATTTACATCATCATAATAAATAGATTTACTTCTTAGAATTTTCATTTTTTACCTTTAATCCATAATTTAAGTTAAGCCACGCTACCTCGATAAAAGCTCTGTCTTTTGTGAGTTTTAAATTGTCGCGAATATATTTTTCAGCCCATTTTTTCCATTTTTCATTTTGTTCTGAAGTATATACGTATTTGCGAACCCAATTTGGGATCTGATTATTGCAAACATCTTCGTATTTCAAATTTAAGCCTGCAATTTTAAATTGTTTATCGATTATTTTTTTAATATGTTTTGAGTTCATAAGCCTGTGCTGCCGAATCCTTTTTCTTTTCTATCTGTATCGTTTAATTCGTTTTCAATATCCCAATGAACATTGTGACATTTTTCTATAATAATTTGAGCGATTCGATCACCCGCTTTAATCTTGAATTCAGAATTAGTGCTTGTGTTAAATAAGATAACACTAATATCGCCTCTATAATCCGAATCAATAACACCAGCTAAAACATCAATACCATGTTTGAAAGCTAATCCAGATCGTGGAGCAATGCGTCCATAATAACCTTCTGGTATAGCAATTGAAATATTTGTTTTAACTAACGTGCGACTCATGCTGTATACAACATTATCTTCAGCCGCATATAAATCATAACCAGCTGCTTCAGAGCTTCCTTGGGTTGGAATGGTTGCTTTATCAGACAACTTTTTTATTGGAATAGAAATGTATTGCTTGTACATATTTTATAAAATTATTTATCTTTTAGAATAGAAATAAGAATACGGGCTTCCTTTGCTGGAATATCGCTATAAGAAGTCCATACTTTGGCTTCATCATTTTTATAAGTATTTATCTTCCAAAGGTTTCTAAGATAATCTTGAAACTCTGCAAAAGATTTAATTCCATTAGATTTTGCTGTTTTTTCAAGCATGTTTTGTGAAGATGGCAAAGAAGTCTCGTTTTCTTCTTCAAAAATTGCTGGCGTTCCTTTCTTTGACGAATCGATTTCATCACTTCCAACAATATGAATATTAAGAAAATTTCTTACAGCCCTAATGAATGCGCGATTAGCTGCAATCGTCTCCAAAAATTTGACAGCAAAATCTGTAGTATTATTGACCGTAGCGTTTGCCACGTCTTCGAAATAGCTTTCATAATCAGCTTCATAATTCGGAATCCATGTAATACCGCATTTAATTGCAACATAACTTGGCTCACACTTTATAATATCGTATTTTACAGATTTGTATCCGCGTAATTTCGCGACTTCTTTAATACCAGCAAGTTTAATAAGAAGCTGATGATCTCCTAATCCTTCTATTGAAGTTGGAATAGATTGTTTTCTTGTCTCAAACCATCCTTTATTTGGAAACAAATGTTCTGATTTGACCATTGCTCTCCAATTAATTGAACCGTCTTCATTTTTAATGTAGTTTATACTATCGATTAAGCCTTCATTATTACGAGACTGAGATATTTGATTCTTCTCTTTCATTGTAAATTTTAAAAAATTCTAATTCTTCCTCGAATTCTTTAGAGAGAATAACAGTTTCGCCATTTTTGTCAAGTTCTTTATTTTGTAGCCAATGAGCTTTTGAAGAAAATTGTTTCCCTTTAGATAATAAAATTTTTGAGCTGACAAACTTAGATTTATTATTAAGATTATCTATTTTTTCTAGTTTTAAATTATCATTAAAATCTTTTTCAATAGACCAGTCTAAAAACTTTAATCTGTATTCATTCAATTTTTCTATACTGTTGCACATTATTTTAATTGGTACACCTATTGATTTACAATTTTTCAAAAAAGATTCTGCAATAGAATCGTTTAATACAACAGTGATTAAAGCAATATTATTTTTAAATGGTGAAAGTAAATTAATGTTTATATTTTTATCTGTTATAACATTTATTTTTCTATTTTGAGCCCAGTAACTAAAGACTTCATAATTCAAAGAGTTGATTAAATCCAATCTTAAATTTACATTAGCATTTGCTAAAAATTGAGGTGCAGAAATAAAATCTGGAATGATTTCGATAATTTTATTTTGATAATAACTTCCAATATTCACTAAATCATATTTATTAAGGTTATTATCTATCTTTAGTGAGTCTAAAATTGATTTTGCAACTTTAAAAGGATTTATTAAATTGATTGTTTTTGGTTTTTCATTCATAGTACCACAAGATGGTTTATTGCCGAAACGATGAGATTCCAAAATGATTTGAGAATTTCGATTCCAAACTGGTGCAGTATTTTTTTGATTGAAAACAGAATATAAAAGCACAGATTTTATATTAAACGCTGATGCAATATAAGATGTAAAATTTTCATTTGTGATTAACAGTGATGCTTTAGAAATAAGATACGCTTCTTGTTTTTTACTTAATCCAATAAAACAACGATCACAAGCTAAACGATAACTTTTTTCATTGCAGATTTGAAAAACATCAAATCCATTTTTCTTTAGGTCATTTTTTATAAGCTCTAAAACATCTGCATAATAATCATATTCTCCAGCAGTAATTCTTGATCTTGTATCAAAAATAATAAATTTATGATTTTTAAGAGGAAAAAAGAATGTGTCAATATAAGGTTTATTAATTTTAACGCCACAATCTAAAGCTATTTTTTCAGTTAAATTCATAAATATTGTATTCTATTTTATCTTCGCCATTTCGCAAAAAATTATTCCTTATTGATAAATATGGAGCATATACTATATCAAAAACTTTTGGCTTATCTGCTTTTCCTTCAAAAAATAACGGATCATCCATTTTATTATGATAGCTCAATGTTTTATAAACACAAGGATGGGAATTAATGAGATCAAAATATTCAGATTTAGTGAAAAAGTATATTTGATAATTTGGATATAGTTTTTTAATCGAAAACAATAAAGAAGAAGCTATAATAATTTCTTCGTGCGCCTCTGGTTGAATATAAGCAATTCGTTTTTGTTGTGGGTTGTTTTTAATTTCTTCTAATAAATTTTCAGTTTCAAGATTTTGATTTTCTATGTAAGCTATTTTTTTAAAATAATTTAATACATCATTTCTTTTTAAATCCGTTTTTAATCGATGAACCCAATGCTGCACTCCATTTTCATCTTCCGTTTTTAAGATGTTTTGATATAAAGATTTAGTCCACTCTGTATCATTTAACTGTTCTTCTGGTTCATACAAAGGATTTTTAATTGTTTTTTCTTTTTTATATTCGTATTGAACTTCCGGAAATTCATCAAATATTTTTTCAAAAACTTTTCCAATAATTTCTGTACTGTAATTATTTATAATATATTGTCTAGCTTTTGTTTGCATTATTTGTTTGTCTTGCAAATTCATTTTATAAACTTTTTCAATTTGTTCTGCTATACTAGATGCTAGTGTAGAAGCTTTAATAAATTGAGTTCCGGGCTCTCTATATTCCGACCATTCTAAGGGAAGTCCACCGCTTTCTTCTGTACAAGCATCTTCACCGCAACTGTAATTTGTTGCTAAAGTGATTAATTCTGTTAATTTAGCCTCTTGAATAGGTATTTCTTGTCCTCCGGATGTAAATGGATGACAATAAACATTCATCAAATTATATATTTCATTTAACTGCTCTTCATTAACGCCATTTTTAATGTTCGTTGTTTCACAAGAATTTGGATGCCGACAAAAAGCACATTGAACATTTTGACCGTGAAAAGGTTTTACATGATATTGATTACAATTTTTACAAAAATAAGTTGTTACAATTTTATTAGGATCAATATTTTTTTCTTTGATTAATCTTGGTATGTCCCAGCCTTCTGACCAATGTGTATGCAACAATAATTTAGCATTAGCATTTGGATTTTTTTCATTAAAAATTTTAAATCCATCAAGCAAATTAGGAACAGATTTCCTAAGTTGATTTCTAAATACAAATCCAATAATAAAAGACGTATCTAATCCAAATTTTCTTCTTAATTGTAATCTTTGTTCGTCTGGTAATTTAAAAAATGATTTTGTATCAACAATTCCATGTACCGTTTTAATATGGTTATGGCCCATCTCATGCAAAGCTTTTTCGGCAAAAGAAGACCAAACTAAATAATTTTTGATTTTTGGAGCGGCACTTACGGCGTCAGGTAAAATAGGTAAACTATCTAATGTTGTATGAATAATGCAATGAATTTTATTCCACCACGGTTTATCAAAAAATCCAGTAAATGCCCAAATATCTTCGACTCCTAAATAAATGTCTGGTTTTACTTTTTCAATAGCAAAATCAATCATTTCATTTCCATAGCCTAGTAATCCAGATCTTTTTTGATCTTTTTGAGCTTCTGCAATAATTTCAGGATCATCTGGCAACATGCCATAAGATTCCCAAGGAACATTTTTTATAGTTTCATCACTCCATGCATAACCATTGTTTAATTCAATAATTTCATATTTACCTGTCTTATATAAATATGATAAAAGATTTTTTTTATGTTTACCAAAACCAGTAAACATTTTGCAAAAATTACTATGTATTAAAATACGTTTCTTACGCATTAGAATTCATCACTCTCTTCTGCTGGAGCATCTTGTTTAGGAGTTTTTGCCTTCTGTTCGAACTTTGATTCAATTTTCTTTTCCTTGTTTGCTGGCTTACGAGTATCGTCTAGAAGTGAATAATACTTGTTAATAAAAGCGACTAGCCGCACACATTCACCGGGCTCCATTGGAAGCTTAAATGTATCACTGCCATTTCTTGTCACAGAAAAACCGAAAGCTGTATATTTAATGGTATTCTCTCCTTGTCCCTTTGATTTTTCAAAAGGTGAAAAACGAATTGATGTCTTGTTTGTATCGTTTGTGTGGTATGTCGAATATATAACCTTTTGATTAAAAGCGTTAATAATTTCACCGAGTTCAAATTCATTAAACTTTAGTGAAGCAGTCTTACTTGGGTCGTTTCTGCTTTCTGAAAAAGAGCCAGTCTTCTTTTGATCGTTCCACGAATGCTGTGCAATAAAATTGACATAAAATACTGGTTCGCCACCTTCTTTTTGAGCGATTTGAAAACTTGCAGCGCAGCCTAAATTCTTTGAATTTGGTTTGTAGATTGATAGATTCATTTTACCAAGATGATAAAATAGGAGTCTTGTTTTTCCATATTAAGTGTAAACTAATGGATATGTTTCTACAAACGGAACTTCTGTTGAGGCAACAAAATTTTATAATAATGGTATATTAGCTTGTAGATTAAAAACTGGTTACTTGGGTGCAACAGTAGATATTTTAGATGTTAGTTTAATTACCACAAGTAACGATAATTATGAATGGAAATTATATTTAAATCCGTCTGGTTTAGGGGCTTTAAATTATTCTGAAGTTACAAATTCTTGTCTTGAATATGCTATCGTTTCAAATGAAAGACATATTTCAGGCGGATATGTTATCGCGGGTGGTTATGCTCAAGCAAAAACAGACATACAAGCTGAGTCACTTAAATCTTTATTGAAACTTGGGTGTTCAATTACCGGTTTAAGAGATCAATTAGTTTTAGCTTGTTATCCTCTTGGTGCTTCGAATTCTGTAGTTTATGGCGGTCTTAATTACAGAGAATTTAATTAAGCGTAATAATAAAAAATGCTTCCAGCAGTAGCATTGATAATATTACCCGTGACTAAATAAGGAGAAGTAAAATTCAAAGCTTGTCCTGAAACAAGAGTAGTGGCTTGACTATTAGCAGTAAATCCTGCAAGAGCATTGGTTACGTATATATTAACGTTTGGCGCTGAAGATCCAGTAATTGTCGTGGATGTATTTACTCTTACAGGATAGTCTTTATCATTCATATTAGATATTATATATTACACAAAATTTTGTCATTCGAGATAGTGAGATTAATTTTAGTAATATTTTTGTTTTCTAATATTTTTTCCGCGATTAAAGTTTGAAGTTCTCTTTGTACGGTTTTGTTAACTTGTCGAGCGCCAAAATTCTGTAGTTTAATTTTATTAAATATAAAATCAATAATTTCTTCCGCATAATTAAGATCGATATTCTTTTTGTTTAAATCTTTACTAACTCTATCGATTTCTTTCGATATGATTAATTTGATTTCTTTTTCTTGTAGACTATTAAATACAATAATTTCATCTATTCTATTCAACAAGTCTGCTGGAAAATATTTACGTAAAGAAGTTACTATATCATTTTGAGTAGAACTGTTTTTATTGCCGAACCCAATAGTATTTTGTAACAAAACTTCAAATCCAATATTCGTTGTTAAAATGACAATACAACTAGAAAAATCAATTGTATTACCATAAGAATCCATTAGTTTACCTTCTTCGAGAATCTGCAACAACGAAAATAAAACATCTGGATCAGCTTTTTGTATTTCATCAAATAGTATTATAGAATAAGGATTCTTTTTAACTTTTTCTGTTAATATACCTCCTTTTTCATATCCAATATATCCAGGGCTTGATCCAATTAATTTATTAATAGCTGTTTTGTCCGCATACTCTGACATGTCAATATGGATAAAACTATTCTTATTTAAGAATAGTTCTTCGGCTATGATTTGAGATGAGAAAGTTTTACCTACTCCAGTTGGGCCAGCAAAAAGGAAAGAGGCAATAGGTTTCTTTTCATTTCTAAAACCAGCCTTAGCTCTAAGTAAGCATTTATATATTTGATGAATTTGTACAGTTTGACCTATTATTTCTTTTTCTAATCTTTGTTTAGCTGATTTCAGCTTTTCAAAATCTTGTTTGTTTAATTCATCAATTGGAATATTGGTTTTATTTGAGACGACATTTAAAATATCTTTTTCTTGTACTACATACTTCTTTTTTTGCCAGCCTTGTACAATTTTGGTAACAATTTTTTGGTATTTCTTCAAAAGTTTTTCTACTGTTTCTTGATTTCTTGTATCTGGATTTTTATTAAATTTATCACCAGCAGCGTGTATAGTTTGTTCAAGCTTAAGAACTTGAGGGGTTTTCTTAAATATTTGAAGCTTGATATTTGATCCTGTTTGATCAATTAAATCTATAACTTTATCTGGAAATTTTCCTTGTAAATATTTGTCAGCAATATCAATCGCATATTTAAGAGTTTCATCAGTATAGCTTATAAAATGAAACTTTTCATAAGATTCTTTGATTGATTTAACGAGTTTAAAAGTGTCTTCTTTAGAAGGTTCTTCCACCTTAATAATTTGAAACCGTCTTGATAAAGCTGGATCGTCTGCAATTGTCTTTTTATATTCATCAAAAGTGGTTGCACCGATGCAGCTTATTTCACCTCTTGCTAAGTAAGGTTTAAGAATATTAGCGATATCCATTCCGTTCTCTGGATTACCAGCGCCAATAATAGTATGAATTTCATCGATAAATAAAACAACATTTGGATCTGAAACAGCTTCTTTTAAAATATTTTTAATCTTCTCTTCGAATTCGCCTCTATATTTACAACCGCTTACTACCATTGTAATATCTAAAGCATATATTTGTTTTAAAGCCAAAAAATCAGAACACTTGTTTTCTACAATATATTGAGCAAGAGATTCAACTAAAGCCGTTTTTCCGACACCTGCTTCACCTATAATCAAAGGATTATTTTTATTTTTTCGACAAAGTATTTCCGAAAGCTTTTGGATTAATGCTTCATTTACAAATAAATTATTAATTTTTCCATTAGATATCTGATCGTTTAAACAAACAGAATATTCATTAAGAAACTTTTTGTTTTTTTTATCTGCTATGCTGCTGCTTGGTTGAGAAAAATCTGAATCTATATTTCTTAAAGTTTCAAACTCATCTTGCTGCAAAACATCTTCAAAATAACTCACTATTTTTTCAAAAGATTGAATCTTGAATTCCATCATGAATTCAAGAAGAAGAGAATCTGGATCGCTGAATAAAGCAATGAATATATGCTCAACGCCAACAAACTTGTGATCATACTTGTTTGATAAAATCTTGGCTATTTTAAGCGTTTCTTTTGTTTCATTATCAAGAATTGGTTTTATTTTAGTATCTACATTTTTTTGACATTTCTTAGCTATCTGATAAAGAGCTTTCTCTTTGATTGGGTCAATGTTAATTTTAAATTTTAACAGAGCATCACTAATCTGATTATGATTAGAATTTAAAAACGCCACTAAGAAATGTAAAGAATTGATCAAAGAGCATTTTGTCTGTGTTGCGCAAACAACTGCCTCTTTAATTAATTTTTGAGCGCGCGGCGTTAAATTTAAATTTTTCATTCTATATCAGAAAGCTTCATGTAGATCTTATCATTAAGAATACCTATATTGTCAATCCATAAAACATCATCACCTTTACGGCCAGTAAAAATAACTATATCTTCTTTATCTGGTATCTTAAGACCATCTTCTAGATACTCAGATAATCTTGCTTTTTTTCCAGCGTCGATAAATAAACAATTTAAAGCGCCCACTTCATCTTTTAATTGAAATCTATAAAACGTAGAATTGTTCTTTTTGCTTTTACCCTTATAAACATCTTGAACTACACCAACCATTTTGACAACATCTTCTTTAAATACAGAATTAAACTCCATCGTATCAGTAAAAGTAAATTCACTTTGTTGAAATACTGTTTTAAGTCTTGTTGATGGAGTATAACCTAATAATTTATATTCAAAAACCCAATTAGCAAATTTTTCGTGATCTTTATTTTGATCGTAAATCTTTTTATATTCTTGATATTTCTTTTTGAACGTTTCTCTTCTTTTTTCGCTCATGAACGGTTTACCGTCTGGCATCAGAGTTTGATTTTTAAAAGCGTTTTCGCTAATAATAGTTAAAATATCATAGTTGAATTTATCTCCAAGACTATAAGCGTTTTTCTTTTCTTTATCTGTTAGAAGATTAAATGTTTGAGCTTCAAGTACAAGCCTAGATCTTTTATCAGTATATGAGCTTAACGTGCCAGCTTGAATAAGAGAAGAAAGCAAACCAATATTAATTCCAGCTTGTTTAGCTGTAACAAAGATATCGAATTTATTTGGTGTGCTTGTTTCTCTAAATGCTTGCAATGCTTCAAGAGTCTTTTCAGAAACTCCTTTGATCGCATTAAGACCAAATCTAATATTACCTTCTTGAATATCAAAATCTAAAGATGATTTAGCTAGATCAGGTGGCAAAAGTTTCATATCAAAATAAATTAAATCTTTAGAAATCTTATTAATTTCTAAATGAGAATCTGGTTCAAACTTAGACATCTTTAATAATGCCAAGAAAAACTCTTGAGGATATTTAAACTTTAAATATGTTGTCCATGCAGCAAGAATAGCATAGCTAATTGAGTGCGATTTGTTAAAGGAATAATTAGCAGAATCTTCAGCAACTTTCCATAAGACATCACCAATCGCTGGATCTAGATTTTGTTCAGTAACCTTTTGACGAATTTTCGCTTGCCATGCTGGCATTTCATTTACTTTCTTTTTACCGACAATTCTGCGTAATTGTTCCGATTCATCAAGAGTAAATCCAATGCGAACAGCCATTTTCATAAGCTGCTCCTGATACAATGGAATGCCTCCTGTATAAGATAATTCTTCTTTAAAGAAGTCATGCACAAGCTGAAACACTCCTGATGCGGCATATGTAGCGTATTGATCAGCAAAATCCAAAGCTCCGGGGCGAGCAATCGCTACAACCGCACTTAATTGTTCAAGAGATTTAGGGGCAACCTTTTTACAAACTTTATAGTTAGTATCAGCTTCAATTTGAAATAAGCCTTGCGGTGTTCTTAAATTTTGTAAATTTTCATAAATGAATGGATCATCAGGATCAATAGAGGTTAAATCAATATTCAATCGTTTACAAACTTCATTTACCACTGTTAATGTTCTAAGACCTAGAACATCAAATTTCACCATCAATTCAGCAACATAATTCATCTCATAACCACTTACCAAATCTCCATCCGATGTTTTTTGAACAGGACAGACTTCATCAATTTTATAATATGAAATAGCAATACCAGAAGGATGAACACCTGTATTTTTATTCAGCCCTTCGATTTTTTGTGCAATTTCAAATACTAGTTTATTTTTATCAACCCATTGTCTAAATTTTTCGTTTTCTTTATACGCTTCAGCAAGTTCAAATACCCTGCCGAAATGTTTTGGAATATTATCGCTTACTTCATTTACATCGCTTTCTGAATAATGCCCTACAATTTTACCACATTCTTTGATACACAGTTTGCTAGAAAGAGTATTTAATGTAAGAATTTTTGATGTTCTACCTTGGTGCTTAGTTTCGATATATTTGATAACTTCTGCGCGTCTATCATAACTTATATCATTGTCAACATCAGGCAAAAGAGATCCGTCAAGATATATAATATCATTATGAATTATCTTTTTAGCGCGAGACTTACTAACAAATCTTTCAAAGAATAAACCGTATTTAATAGGATCTACTTTTGTAACACCAATCAAAAACAAAACTAAAGATCCTGCTGCACTGCCACGGCCCGCACCAGTTGGTATTTTATTTTCATGACAAAAATTTAAAATATCCCAGTTAAGGAGAACGTAATCAACGAAATCTAGTTCTTTAAAAATACTTAACTCCATATCAAGTCTCTCTTGATATGAAGAAGAATTTAAATTCTTATCATTCAAATACTTAAAACAAAGCGCTTTAAGAAATGAAAAGTTATCTACATCATCACTTAATCCTAGATTGATGTAATATTTCTTTTCAATATCGATTTGAGGCAATCGAACACCCGGCAACATTGCACCATCATACTTTTTAAAATCGTTTAAAAACTCTAGATCTCGATTTGCCATATTTGTTTGAGGAAAATTTTAAAATTCATTCTTACATCGTACATTGAGTTATGCAACATGTGTTCATCAAAATCAATCTTATAATCTTTAAGTTGAGCCCTAATACTAGTTTTTAATCCTTTTTCTCTAAAATCATTTAATTTGTATTGCCAACAAATAAAATCTTCTTGCTTTTGATACTTTAAATTTTTCTTTATTGCTTTTGCAATGCAATTGGTATCAATAATTCTGTTAACATAAGAGAAATCTGTTTTCTTGCCCATTAGTTTTCTGTAGATATTGTGAATATAAACATCAAATCCTAATACATTTTGCCCTACGATAATATAATCTTTATTATATAGATAGCTCTCAAAAAGCTCTAAAGCTTCTTTTGGATCTGAGGCTCTTTGTTTGTAAACGCTTTCATTAAAATGGGTAATATCTTTTGCTTCTTGAGATATCTGAAGATTATCCCAGTAAATATAATTATCTACTTCTTTGACTGTATTTGAACCTTCAGCAATTAAATAGCTTAATTGCCACGGTTTGTTTGTTTCGCTAACAATATTAAGATGACATGTTTCAAAATCGAAACATATAAATTTTTGATCTTTATTAAATCGTAACATTGGATTTCTCCTTCCAAGATTCAAAACAAAACTCATCACTGCAAAAATGATTTAACTCTGGTCTTGAAAGCGTTCTTTCTTTACCAGCCATTCTATTACAAATGATTTTGTAGGTTTGAAAAGCTGTTGAATCTTTTTTATTTTTATAATAAATGCTTTTAGCTTTGTTAACTGGAGCGTTTAATGTATTTGCAAAATCATGAACTTTGTTTACAAGTAAATGATCAAATGGCAATCCGTTATCTTCTGTCAAAAATGTAGGAACGCAAAATTGAAAATCTGGTAAACAATTATTAAAAGAAAAATGATTCATAAACAAGAATGAATCATAAAATGGAATAACAAGTTTAAGATCTTCGTTGTTCCACAACTCTTTCAAAGACTTAAAATCTAAAAATCCTTCAAAATCACAAAAAGCTTTAGAATAAATTTTATTTAAAAGCTTACATCCATTAGGATTTTTAGAAAAGATAATAACTTTGTGATGAGAATTTTCATCATCTGGTAATGAAGAATTTCTCATTGACAACCGAAGCCCAAAAATTAATTGTATATTTAATTCTTTGCTTCGCTTAAAAGCCTCAAAGAAACCAATCAACGTATCTTCTACTAAGATAATTGAAGAAAGCGAATGGTCTTTAGCTATTTTAAAGATACTATCAGATCCACTCTCGGAAGTCTTCTTGGGATCGTCTAAAGTAAGAATCGATTTACCAATTGAATAATGCGACTTGAACAATGCGAGCATCTACAGAACTATACAATTTGTTCAAAATTTGTCAAGATCAAAATCATCAAACGATTCCTCGTCTTCATGATAATTCCAAGCAGGGCATCCTTTATATTTTTTCTTTTCGATCTTGTCTGTGGGTTTTTTTAATTTATTTAAATCTTCAATCTTAAAACTGCTTTTAATAAATTCTTGTTTTTCGTTATATAAAGCATAGTATTCAAAAGGGAATTTATATGTACAACACCATTTGGGGGTTCCGTCTTTTTTCAATTCATTAGGTTTAGTCGCGAATCCGCAAAGCAATTTTCCTTCAAAACTTCCATCTTTTGGCATTCCTAGTTTAGCGGCTAAATTTGAACAAGAGCTTTTTTCAGTAAAAGAATCTGCGTATTTCTGATATTCAGTTAATTCGTGTTCAAAGCCTATAATTTCGTATTTTGTTTTAGCATGCATCTCCATCAAAATTTCGTTTTCTGTTTCTTGTTTTAGAAACAAAAATTCCATTTTGATGTCTTTTAATTGAGGGTATAACTTTTTAATTGCAAGAGTATACATATTATCTTGCAGATTGTCTGTTACCTCTTTACCTTCGTATTTCTTTTTGTTTGTTTTAAAATCTCTAATTAAAACAATACTCTTGTCTTCATAAATAAATAGTTTATCAATATATCCTTTTATCTTATAACTTATATCCTCTTCCTCGACCAAAATTTCAAATTCTTTTTCCGATACAACTTCAGATGGCTCACCGTATTTATTACCAAAAAAATCATACAGAAGACCTTTGTAAATCATCTGCTTTATATCATCAATACTTTCTTCATTATTTAGATTTTTAGTATTTACATGTTTATAAACTAAACGTTTAATTGCTTTAGAATAAAATACATTTTTCTTTTTAAGAATGTTGTCATAATGTTTTTGATGTCTTTTTTTACCAAGACATTCAAAAACTAAATGCACAATTTCTCCTTTTAGCGCGCCATCATTTGTTTTATCAGGAAGTTTTAAATGATATTTGCACCAATAGAGCCAAGAGCAAGACTTCAGTGTCTTGATTTTGCTAGCTGATAGCGTCTCTTTCGGCATTTAATTGTTCGATATAATTTTTAAGAAGCATGATTTTATTTTTTGAATTACTGCATTTGTTATTATACAAATACTTTTTAATATATTCAATTTGCGCAATCTTATTTATCTTTTTATTTTCCCATTCATCCATACTAATATTGTTTTCAAGCATTTCGCCAAAGTCTTTAAGAATTGGTAATCTAATTTCTATTTTCGATATATCAAACGATTCAATTAGCTTTAAGTAAATTTTAATTGCAGCTTCTAATCCTCGATTTGATTCTTTAGTCTTATCGTTATTGGTAGAGATAATAATTTTTTCTAAAGACAAAGAAGATAGATAAGCCATTTGTTTTGAACTTATCTCAAGTCCAAAAACAACAAGGTGATGAAGGTAATTCTGTTCGGTTAACGCTAAACTATCACCTATACCTTCGACTAAAATCACTTCTTTTCTATTTTCTATTGCTTGTTGGAAAACAAATTCATGATTGCTGGTTAAATAGATTGGATATATCCAATTCGCTTTTCTTCCAATATGCTTCCATTTTGGAAAATTCGACTCGTTTTTCCATAGTAAATGACGGCCACTAACTCCAATAACTTTTCGATTTTGATCGTAAATAGGGAAAACAAATCGTCCATTCATCTTTCCAGACATCGAAAGACCAGATTGATACAATTCTAACGTATGATTGGTAATCCCTCGTTTATTATAAAAAGAGTAATGAGGCAATAAAGTCTTAATTTCATCGTGGTCAAAAAATTGGTCTATTTCCATTTTTTCTATAGGTTGAGGGCTAAAATCTGAGTCAGCTTCTTGTTTTAATGAGTTTAATAATTCAATTATTCTAGGTTGATTACCATTTGAGCTAAGTTCTATCAGTTTTTCAATTGGAGAGTATTTAGTATTTTTAACAAAATCTTTCCATACTCCACTATCTTTCCAAATTTGAATTGCTGTTCTATTATCACCATCACGATAAACAGCATTTGTTTGCCAATACTGACCTCTATCAGTCAAATTATAACCAAGCTCTAATAAGATGGATTCAATTTTTTCTTGATTCATATTAATCTAATTGAGGAACGTCATCACTGCCATCATTATTTAAGGAAGCGTTTGTGTTTAATCCATCAACAATATCGCGCAAATCACCTTTTTCTGTTATGCTAAAGTTATGAAACTCTAGATTGACAAAGTTTTTCTTTAAACTACCATCTGGAAGTTTAACTGGATTAATTGCTCCATAGATATCCCTACCTAAATGCCGGGCTTTTACATTAATCAGTTTATGAGTTCCAAATCCTTTTTCAGTTTGCAATTCATCCGTTGTTTTATTTCTTAAAATAAACATATGAGATGAAAACTGAGTAATTCGATCTGAAAGAGACACAATACTTTCGTCATCTACAACATTCGCTGATTGTCGATTGTTTACAATACCAGATCGATTAGATTGAACTGAAGTCATCATCGAAATGCATGGTCCCTTATCATTTGTGATTTCGCGTTGTATGCATTTCTTATATTTGTCTACCATTTCGCCAACTAATTGCCACTCATTTTTATTAGCAGCGCTATTTTCATAAGTAGTTTTAATATAATCAAAACTAAATATCATTGGATTTCCTCTTCCGACTTCTGAATAATAAAATCTCTTAAGCAAATTAATCTGGGAATCCACATTCATTCCGCCGACATTATAGTAAAAAAGTCTTTGCTTTTTAATTTTATCCCATGTCGTTCTCACCTTTTCTACTATTTCAGTTCCAGCTTTTCTCCAATTACCGCTTTCAAGAAAATGAAGCGGAACGCCAGATAAAGCCGCACACTGACGCATTGTTAATTCTTCTTCGCTCATTTCTCCGTTATCAAAATGAAGAATTGGAACATTGTATTTTGCCGCAACTTTTGTTGTGAAATCTAAACAAAACTGTGTTTTGCCGACACCTGATCTTGCGACGATAACGGTAATGTTTCCCGGCCTCAAAAGAGATCCATAGATATTCTGAAGTTTTTCGTGAGGTCCAACAAATCCGAATTCAGTAATTGGATTATTTCCTCTTTCTTCAATAACTTCCTCCATTTTATCATATATGTTAACTGGTCTATCAATACCAGTTTCATACATGTTGATTTGGTTATTATAGATTTGATCAGCCGTCTGTATGATTGAATTATAATCAGTAGACGCGGGCAGAGATCGCATCTTTTTACCTATATCAGCGCAGCACTGATATATTTCTCTGCGAATAGTATGCTTCTTAAGCTCTTTCGCAGTAGTAACAATCGTATCCTTAGAAATCTTTCTTAAGGATAAAGAATCAATATAATCAGACGCGCTAATGTTATCTTCGAAAGAAATACCGCACGTCTTTACTCTTTGAGCAATAACTATTTCATCTATCTTTTCCCCATTTTCGATGGCTTGTTTAAGAACCTTAAAGATAATTCGATTAATCTTTGAAGATTCATTCCAAAAGTCCTTCTCAGAAATAAATGTAGCAATCTCTACAAACTTTTCTGGATATTTAATCAATGCAGCCAACAACTGCATTTCTAATTCATACGAATAAATCATTCCGCCATAAGCATATCACTCTCCTGTGCTTATGTCAATACCTTCCTCGCTGTTTTCAGCTTCGAGCAAAAACTTTTCTAAAGCTTTTCTTAAGCCCATTTCTACAATCGAGCTAGCAACTTTTGTATAAATAATCGGACAACCGTCTTGGGATACATAAGCAAGAATAAACCCTTTTGATGATTCATCTGATCCAGTGAATTCAAATAGCCGATTAAAATAATTCTCGGGTATCTTGAATTGTTTAAAATTCTCTAGATCTTTATTATTTTTCATTTATATTATAATATTACACCTTGACTCTCAAATAGATATTCATTTATTATATCATCCTCAAAGATTGTAACAAGTTTTATTTTATTCAACTCGCAAAATCGTTCTTTGTTTCTGTCTCTTTTTAATTGATGCAGGAAGTTAATTCTATCAGAGTGAAAGAATTCAACATATTTGGTATGTTGACGACCTTGCACTTCAATAGCTATTCTTTTATTTCCATTGTAAAAATCCAAAGTTAAACGAGTACCAACGATTGGAAATTCTTCAAAAACAACATTATTCTCCCAATACGGACGCAAAAAACTTTTTACTCTCGCTTGAAATTTGCTTCTGCTTTCTGAATTCCAATCGATTATATAGTTTTTAAGATTTTTACATCTTTTTTTCTTATTCGTTAGAGTCAGAAATTCCATCGTCAAATATTAAAAGGTTTTCACTAATATAATTAAATAAGAACTTTTTAAGTTTTTCGTTTTCATTTATTAATGTTTCAAACTTAGCAGTTCCTTGAATCTTGTCTGGAAAATCAACAAATCCAGCTTCTTTGAGAATATTTAAGAAATCAGCATCGAAATTAATCCATGCGCCTTTTTGTTCAGCGAAATCCCACATTAACAGAAAATCAAATATCTCTTTTTCAATCCAATTTGATGTGCCATTCTTTCTACCGTATCTAATTGGATATTTAATAATAGAATTCGTTTTTTCGTTTGGTGATTTTTTAATTGTTACTTTTACAACATGACCTATTAGTGGGTTTTTCTGTTCATCGTAGGCGGCTTTTTCATCTTGAAGAATTAAATCACCTTTATATCTAGCTTCAAATTCAATAATCCAATTAGCGAAATGCAATAACGCATTACCGCCTGTCGCTGTTGTCTGTCTAATTGGAGCTTTACTATAAGGATCTAGCTTAATATCAGCCCTTACTTGAGAAATAAATACGCAAACATGTCCTCGCTTTTGCAAAGCTATTGACATTCTTTTCATTAAATCAGCAGCGATCACTGCGCCACCAGCAACTTTTTGAGACTCTTCAAATGTTTTATCTAGATCTCCTTTTCTAATAAGACCATCTACAGAATCAAGTAAGAAAAAGTATTGGATTTTTTCATCATTTTTTCCTACTAATTCTCTTAATGCGTCAAATACTGTTTCATAAATATTTGATTCAAATACAAAACAAGTACCTTCCTTCCAGTCATCAGCGTCAAAAACAAATTTGACACCAGATCGATTAATCATTTCTTTACTTAATCTTCCTTCAGCTTTTATGTAAAAGCCTTTTCTCTTTGTTGGTTGATCAAGAAAGTTCTTCATGAACTGAAGTGCGCAGCTGGTTTTTCCGCCCTCATTAATACCAACAAATCGATGTAAACCAGTTCCTAGTCCGCCACCTAGTTTGTAGTCAAACAACAAACTTCCACTAGATACTTTATAATCTATAGTGGGTTCGAAGTTGTAATGAGATTCTTCGTTGCGCTTCAAGAAATTCTTTATTTGCGCTTGAGAGGTGATTATGTTTGATGATTCGATTTCTTCTTTATTTTTCTTGCTCATTTTAAAAAGTCTTTAACTGTTTTAGGTTTGATTTCCTTATTGTAGTCTTCGCCTACTTTTTCCGCAATGATTATTTCATCTTTAGGAGTTTGAGGTTGAAATAAAAATTCCTGATACTTGGCAGCAATATATCTATCTTCTGTAGTTAAATAAATAGCAAAAGAAGGAACAACCTTGAGAGTTGCCTTTTTCCAAAATTCTGTATTGGGGTATTTTTCTAAAAGTCTTTTAAGCAAAACCATTTCTTTTGCCCAAAATTCTTTTCTGTTTACTTTAGGTAATTGTAAACATTTTCCAACTAAATCTCTGATATCAAAATCTTTTTTCTTTGATTTTATAGCTTTTTTCTTTTTCTCAGACATTCAGCAATCATACATGTTTTACAAATTAAGTCAACAAAAAAGCGCCCTTTCGGGCGCTTTCGATTAAGGATTGAATGTTGGACTTTGTAAGTCTGGATTTTTTAATGCATCTGTTTTATTTTCTTGTTTTAGTTTGTCATCAATCTTGAGACCTTCATTCATTAACGTTGGATTGATTGCAGACGTTGGTGGTGCTGGTTCTTGAACGAAGACGGCTGTTGGTTCGGCCTTCATCTCTTCAGTGGGTCCGCCGTTTTCTTTTTCATTGTCCATTTCTTCTTCGTCTTCAGACTCGTCGTTTTCTGTTTCAATTTCGACTTTAGAACTCATGCTCATTAACTGTTTTTTTCCTTCTTCTGTTAATGTTCCCATTTTCTCATATCTCTTTAGAATGCCTTTTTTAATTGCATCGGGTAAAGTTTTTTGTTTGTCTGTTAATTCTCCAGCACCTTCAGAAAGCATTAGTTTGTTTTTGCGGTATGAAATGCCGCACATTACTTTGGAATCATTTGTAGAAAGACCTGCTGTGTCTACAAACATAGCGTCATTAGAGACGCATTCACTCATATAAGCAGAATAAATTTCCTGCTCATCTTCCATCATTTCATTTGATAATGAAACTTCGGCTATAAAGTTTTTATTGTCTAGTTTTAAATTTGTTTTCATTATATAAGTCCTTCTAATACTTTAAGTTGATCGATTGTTTTTGTTAAAATGTCTCCTTCTTTGAAAGTCGCACCGTTATTAGTTACTTCATAACTAACTACTGTACCCATATCATCTGGTAGTAATTTGATTTCTTTCACAATACCTTCGCTACCATAATGTTTGCAGCTTGCATTGATGTTTAAAACTCTAACGCCATTTTGAAATTGTTCAGCGGTAGAGGTTTCATGAGGGCCTCCTTCTTGTGAATAAATAATATAATTATGAACAGCAAATAAATAATCTTCCATCAATGTTATTTTACTTTGTACCCAAGGTTCTAATTTTGATCCAAGTTGAGGATTTGATTTCAATTTTTCTAACAAATGTTTTGAATAATCTGAAATATAAGCTAATTGACCAAGCGCCATTTCATAACTTTCTTCAATTATTTCATTTTCATTTTCTTGTTGTATTTCTTCAGTGATTTCTTGAGCTTGTGATAAAGATGGCATTAATTTTAACAAATCACTTTCTTCCCAGTAAGTTAAACCATCCCATTGATGAATAACGTCATCAATTGAACCTCTTGATGTGTAATCTGTAACAGATTTTTTAGATTCCCACATTTTGCAACTCCAATATCTAGCTTTCCAACGTGGTCCGGGTTTTGTATCGCATTGGTGTCTAGCGCGGAAATTTTTTCTGCGAGCAGGATCATCTCGCTTGATTTCCATGTTTGGATCTCCAAAATTAACTTTGACGATGTTACCTTTTTCGTTCTTTACATAAACAGAAAACTTTTTAGGCCCTTTGGGGGTTCTAAAAGGTTTATTAAGAACTTTTTTTTCTTTAGCAGCTTTAATTTCGCTGCTAAGGTTAACGGAGATATTCATTACTTAAGTGTTAAAAGATATTTAGTTTTATTAACAGAAGATAAAATTTCATCTCTGATGTTTAACAAGTCAGTATCTTTTTTAGCATCAAGCATCGTTGGTAGTTCATTGATAAGATAATTTTCCATTTCTAACATCAAATTCATTGGAGTAATATTTTTATAGTTTTCTAAAACAGCTTGAAAGTTATTTTGACTCATTATTCTTCCGTATTTACCCATAAATACTTCAACAAATTCGTCTACGCTTGTATTTAAAAAGTCATATAAAGAACCTAATGACTGATGTTCAGAATAAGAGGTTGTTTGCCAATGCAATACTTTTACTTGGTTTTGATATGTTAAAAATTTACTGACTATGTTCATTTGATTCCGGTATATCGATAAAATTCAAATTTTGCTCATCTTCTTTTACGCCAAAATTGTCTAAATCAGAAAAAGCTGCCGCAAAATCTTCTTCATCAAAATCGTCAAAATGATAAATATCTACAATTTTATCATTCATGATTACTTTTTGGGGCCAGTTGGGCCAGTTGATGGACCTGTTGTGCTAGACTTTTTTGTGGTTTTTGGTTTCGAAGGTCCTGTTGTTGGTCCGCTTGCAGGACCAGATGCTGCTGTTATGATGTGTTTCATAAAATTATCAGATTTTTTTAAATTTTCTTCTGCCGTTAAAACTTGTAGATTCCAAGGAACATGTTTATATTTTCCGTTCATTTGGAACTTAAAATATCTTGATCGGCTCTTCTATAAGCGTCTTTAACTTTTCCTCCTGCGGCCATTTTTAAAAATTGACGGACTCTTGCAAAGGCCCAAGCAGCTCTTGAAACACCCGGTCTATGTGAGGCGCTAAAAGCTCCTAATCCTCTTCTATATACTTTCTTTAACTGTGAAAGTGTTACTTTTTTAGAATGTTTAGCATTGTGATTTTTTACTTTTGTTTTTAAAGCGTTAGTTACTTTTTCGCTAAATGTAATTTCCGCTTTGCTAATAAGTTGTTTTTCGTCTTTTCTTTTTAAAACTTCTTTAGCTCTTTGTTTAGCGTCTGGTGTTGTGCCAGCAGATCCAGGTTCGTTTACGGTAGAACCCTTTTTCTTTTCTTCTGGTTTTGACGGAGTTTGAGCGGAACTTTTTGGTCCTTGTCTTTTTTTTGCAATAATTTCAGATAAGTCTACTACTATGTTCATAAATTAAATTACACATAATTATCTATATGTAGAAAAAATAAAAGCCGCTTTAGGGCGGCTTTTTTGTTTTTATTGTTTATTACTTCTTCTTACCGCCGCTTGGTTTTGCTGGAGCCGTTGGCTTGCTGGATGGCTTTGCGGTTTTGGCTGAAGCAACAACAACCTTAGCGGCGGTCTTAGCGGCAGTTTTTGCGGTGATCTTTGTGGTAGTCTTACTCATATTTTTTGTATGTTATTTATCTTATATCAAGATTATTTTTTTTCAAGACTTTATCTTAAAAAGTATGTGTTTTTTCAAAACTTCTTCTTTTTGCCAAAATAAACCTCTTTTTTCAGCAAAATTAAAATAATGAAAGTTTATGCTTTTTTCTTTATTGTAGATTTCTGCATTGTATTTTTTTAAATCTTTGATAGACATTTGATTATAGTAATAACTATCTTCTTTATTAATACTGGTGATTTTATGTTTTGCAATATTTTGTTGCCAAGTGTCTTGTTCGTTATAAATAAAAGAGGAGCAAATAAATACTCCATTTGTATTCAACATAGATAAAATCTTATCTATAGTTTGAAATTGATCATTTGCATAACCTATCACTTCCATGCAGAAAATAAAATCAAACTTTTCATCAGTTTCAAACTTTTCAATATCAATGCAATAAGTTTTTATATTTTTCGCATACAAAAGTTGATTTTGACTTATATCTATTCCATGAAGTTCGCAATTTTGATAATGCTCAGATATTTCCTTTAATAAAAATCCATTACCGCATCCAATATCTAAAATTTTAGAATTGTCTTTTAATTCGGCAAATAAAAAAAGCCTTATAAAGTGTTGACTGATTGATTGATCGAGAACAACTGTATTATAAGGCTGATAATTTTTTTTTATTAAAGCAGCGTTGTTGTTATAAAACTTTTTAACTGCTTCGTTTGACATATTATCGGATTGGACAGGCACCGCTAGAGCATTCAGCCATATCTAACATTTCTGTTGAAGATATCTTCATTGCAGTAAGAGGTTTTACTCTTTGCTTGTTCTTTAAATAAGTCTCTTTATCAATTTCTTGATATGGAGCTTGTTTGAATCCGTGTTTTTGATGTAATAAAAAGCTAACGCTCTTAATATTGTGCTCGTAATTGTTTTTAAGCCAATCTTTTAATTGAGCGAGTTCTTCAGTTTTGTAATACGCTGTAACTGAAACAGCATTGTCAGACCAAAGGGTTTGAAGCTTCTTCACCATTTCAAGTTGCTTAATAACATCCATTTCATCTGCAAGAATCGCTCCTTCTGGGGTTTCACACGGAAAATATACAACAACAGTATCTCTATTTTCGCTTCCATCAAAGTTCAATAGATATTCAACATGATATCCAAGATCTTTGCAGATTTGAACTAGAGTATCTGAGCTGGACATACGAACAGTGCGCATATAGTACTTGCTATATGCTGGATGAACGCCGGGAGTTGCGCCAGCCAATAAGCTCAATGTGCCGCTTGGTTTAACCGTTGTGAGCTTAATGCTTTCTGGCCACCCTCTTTCCTTGCTCCAAGATTTATCAAACTTACGCAAAGCAACATAACAATCATCAAGCCAATCGAGCTTATTAAGAGACTGGCAAACACCAGTAACGCCAAGACCAAGGCGCATGTTTTTATGAACGATTTTATTTGTTTCATCATGAATAAATGGAAGCGCTGCTATCGCTTTCTGAGTCTTATATAAAAGTTTTGCACAATCGATTAGTTCTTCTTTAGATTCTATATTATTTAAATAAAGCTCACAAAGATTACAGCATTCATAATTAGAAAGACTAATTTCAGCACAAGGATTAGTCATTTCACAATTATCGTGATCGGTTGGATAAAGATTAGAATCTTTTAATGGGCCATCTTTGATTCTGCCATATTTTTGAGAAAGCGGAAGATTAAAGAATCCATATGGTTCTCCGTTTGCGTATCCGGTTTCGGCATTGATTTCATACCCGTTCTTCCAAACTTCATCCATGACATGATCAAAATTGTCGGCATAAATAGTATTATTGCTCATCGCTCGCCAATTTGGAACATTGCCAGATCCCCAGTTCTTAGCGCGAAGATAGAGAATATCGTCAGGATCTCCCAACGCGATTTCAGCAGAACGTCTTACATTACCAGCAACCACAATACTTCCAATAATATTGCAAATATCAAGTACATCAATAGAACGAAGTTTTTTACCTTCTCTAGCTTGGAAGATCTTAGTGATTTTTTCAATCCCATCAATAAGTATTTGCGGTCCACTAGCTTTTCCACCGAAGCCTTTGATAAGTTCTCCATAGCCACGAACTAGAATAGTAGAATAAGTAAATGACTTGCCAGTTACATAAAACGCATCAAGTAAGTTCGCCATAAGCTGAACCCAACCCTCTCTCTTGTCTGGTACGATAAAATCGGCGTCTTTAGTCTCTTGATGAGAAATGTTTACTCCCTTCTTAATTTTAGGAAGCTCATGAACATCTTCGCGACGAATACTATATCCTACTCCACCACCAAGCATTAAATTTTCAAATAAAAATAAAAATGCTTTTGGTTCACGCATTGCTGTTGCCCAACAATTAAGAAGAGAGTTAGCTCCGAATCGGTCTACTGTCGAAGTGCCAAGCTGCCAAAGCATTCGTCCTGCAAAATTGCATTTTAAATTAAAAACATAATCGAAAATTCTTTCTGCCTCTGCTTCAGTATATTGAGCGCCAATTTTTTGAGCGCCATTAATACAACGAGCGACTGTTTCCCACCACTCTTCTGTGTTTCCATCGTCCTTTAATCGTGCATAAGTTCTTTTATATACGATGTATCCAAGACCATTAAAACCCCAGTTTGGTTGTTTTGTTTTGTATTTAGAAAGAAAAGAATCAGAAAGAATATTAAAGTCGCTCATGGTAAAAACAATTATACACTATTTTGAAAAATTATCTATGTCAAAGCGTACCATTTTTTCTACCAGTTTGTCAAACGAAATCTGAGGTTTCCAGTCTAATTCTTGTCGGGCCGGTATAGAGTCTCCTAATAGTAAATCTACTTCGGCTGGTCTATAAAATTTAGGATTAATTTTTACTAAATCTATTTGGTAAGGTAAAACAGAGGATTTTAAACAAAACTTTTCATTTTCTTTTTCTCCAGTCCAAAAACCTTTTATTCCAGCGTTTTGAAAAGCTTTTTCAATAAATTCTCTGATTGAATGAGTTTCGTTACTAGATAAAACATAATCTTTTGGACTTTTTTGATTGAGCATTCTCCATACTCCATCCACAAAGTCTTCACTATCGCTCCAATCTCTTTTTGAGTCTAAATTACCAAGCTCTAGCGGATCAAAAATTTCTTTATTTTTAAATGCATGATATATTCTTGCTACTCCTTTAGATATTTTTCTAGTTACGAATTCTTCTCCTCTTTTTGTTCCTTCGTGATTAAATAAAATACCATGAACAGCATATAAATTATAAGATTCGCGATATACTTTTATTAAATGTCGAGCAGCCGCTTTAGAAGCTCCATATGGGCTTCTAGGTTTGATGGGATGTTTTATGTCTTGAGGACTATAAGAAACATCTCCAAACTCTTCGCTAGATCCAGCAGAGTAAAACCTACAATTAGGTTTAAACCTGCGAATCGCTTCTAAACATCTTGCAACTCCGGTGGCATTCACATCGAATGTTTGAAGAGGAATTTCCCAACTACAACCCACAAAACTTTGCGCAGCAAAATTAATAAAATAATCCGGTTGTATTTCTCTGACTAAATTATCTATACTAACAGAATCTGTTAAATCGCCATAAACAAAACAAAATCTAGGATTTTTTTCAAACGCGCTACAGTTTTTAAAATTTGGATTTGCGCTTCGTCTCATTACTCCAAAGATTTTTGCATGAGTATTATTCAACAAATATTCAACCATGTTGGCTCCGTCTTGACCTAATACGCCAGTAACTATAATGTTCATTATTATTAAATTTTGATAAAATCACCTATTTTGTTAACGCCTTTTTGTTGCACAATAATAGTTGCACATTTATTAGCAAATTTTATTGATTCTTCAATATCATTTGTTAAAATAAATTTATATGCTAATGACGATATAAAAGTGTCACCAGCGCCAACCATATCTTTAATTGTTACTTTTTCAACCGGAAAAATATGATTTTTATATTTAGCTCCTTTATTTCCTAACGTAATAATCAATTTATCTTTTAAAGTATCTATAAATTTACTTGCAGACAAATTAAAGTTATATTCAGATTCATTTATTTTAATGAATTTACAATTTTTAAAATTAACATCGATTATTTTTTTTGTATCGATAAAAATATTTTTATGTTTTGAGCATATAAATTTAATATCTTCGTGACTTAAAAATCCTTTATTATAGTCTGAAATTATAATACCGTCATAAATATTCCATTTAATTTCAGAAACATTAGTAATTCTGTCAAATTTTTTATTTTCAGAATCGACTCTTATAATTAGTTGATTTGTTTTTTCGTCAATATATCGAGTTTTAGTGATCTTTGTTTTATTGGTTAGGATATCTGTATGAATTCCTAAAGATTTAAGATTTTCAAATACATTTAAAGCCATGCCGCCATTTTTTTTCTTTCTTGTCGGAATAAAAACAGGTACTGGCGCATCGGGGCATAATCTTTCGCATTTTCCATAAATAAAAACATCTTCGCAAGAATCTCCTATAACTAACATTTTCATATCACCAACTAATTTGCCAATCTTTAAATTCAGCAGCTAAACAATCGATTTTATAATCTTTTCGACCTCCATTGATTTCTTGTATTTTATTTTTTGCTGTATTTCTGATGCCATTTAATCCATGTGTTAATTCTAATTGATTATTTTCTTTAATTCCTTTTCTATAATTGCTTTCATTATGCCAAATATGTAAATTCATTTGAGACAACACAACTATAGCTCTTATTGTGTCAGCGTTAATTTCTCCATTTTTTTCATCTAAACAAAGCTGTATATCATGTAATATCATTTTTATTTCTTCAGCATATTCATTTTTATGCTCTGTTATAAAAACTTCTTTTAATTGAATAATACTCAATCTATCAATTAATTCGCTTAAAGTTGGTAAATATTTTCTTTTCATATTTTTAAATGTCAGAGAATGGACAATTGGTATTTTTTATTATTGGACACGCAGTTATAATTTCTCTTATTCCCATGTCTAATGAATATTCAGCTTTCCATCCTAGCTTTTCTAGTTTTTCATTAGAAACAATATAGTTTCTTTGATCGGGATCTTTATAGATTTCAGAAGATGTTATAAATAAATTAGGAATTTGTTTTTTTATAGCTAAACATAAATCCATTTTACTTATATTAATTTCAGTATTTCCAAGATTATAAACTTGTCCACGCATTTGATTTTCATTTTGAATTGCAAAAGTTATTGCATTGGCTACGTCTTTGATATGAATAAAATTTCTTACAAAATGAGATTCAAATAGTACTAAAAAATTATCATTCCAAGCTCTATAGGTAAAATCATTTATCAATAAATCCATTCTCATTTTTCTAGACGTGCCGAATACTGTTGCCAATCTAAACGAGATATTTGAACCACTATTCATTATAGCTTTTTCTGCTGCACATTTTGTTTCTCCGTAAAGAGAAATAGGTTTTAATGGAGTTTCTTCAGTGCAATGAATTGCTTTTCCATTTGAATGTTGACCGAGACCATATCCAGAATTAGTGGTGGCGTGAATAATTAATTGATTGTTGCTGCTGTTTTTACTTAAAAATTCAGCGCTTTCTTGATTAACTTGTTTTGTTTCTACTGGAAAACGTTTACAAAGTGGAGCGCCAACGTAAGCTGCTAAATTGATTATAATATCATTTTTAGAAATTAAATTTTTGTATGTTGTATAATCTCTGACATCTCCATAAATAAAATTAAAATTTTCATTTGAACAATATTCAAGTATTCCGTGTTGTCTATGAATTAAATTGTCAAATACAGTAACTTTATGATTATTATCTAAGAGATTTTTTGTTAAAATGTTTCCTATATATCCAGCACCGCCAGTAATTAATATTTTCATTTTTTAGGATTATAATACTTTGAAATATAAAAGTCAATTGTTTTTTTTAACCCATCATTGATGTTCGTTTGATTACATGAACCGGCTACTTTTGATGGTTTTAAAACTTTTGAAGTTTGACCTTCATAGCAGTTCTTATCAAAAATAATTTTATTATAATCATAATCAATATAATCACAAATAATTTTAGCATATTTTGAAATTGAATATTCAACACCTGTTGCGATATTAATGTGTTGATTATCAATATGTAAATTATTAATGATAAAATTTACAACATCATTTATATAAATTATTTCTCTTTTTTGATTTCCAGATCCCCATAAAATAGCTTTTTTATTTTCATATTTGGCTGCGGAAATTTTTTTTATTAAATCAAAAATAAAATGATTATCTTCTTTTTGAAAGTTTTCTCCGTATAAAGTATTGGGTATGAAATATAAATATTTCATATTGAATTGTTTATTGAAAGATTCTAGTCCTAAAAGAAGCATCCTTTTAGTCATTGCATATACATTTAAATCTTTATTTGGTAATCCAGAAAAATATTTATCTTCTGTTTTTTCGGATTCGTTATCTGAATATGCACAACTAGTACCAAATGCAATTATTTTAGCTTGACTCTGATAATCTTTCCAATATTTTAACATGTTTGTATTAATTATTTGATTATTTAACCATTGTTGACCTTGATGTTTTAAACAATAATCTCCAGCTTTTGTATCTACTGCTAAATGAAAAATATAATCAAACTTAATATTATTATAAATATGTAGATTTTTATCTTCTGTTAAATTAGCTATCTGACTATTGGATATATAAACATGCCATCCTAGAGATTGAATTTTATTTGCTAAATGTCTACCTAAAAATCCTGTCGCTCCTGTTACTAAAACGTTTTTCATTTAATTATTATTAATGTGATATTTTTTAAAATTTATATTGAATAAATTGTTTTAATTTGTTTTTTTTCTCTTCTAGACTATATGTGTTGGTTGCGTGAAATAAAATAACTTCAGATGTCATATGTTGAGGGAATTTTATTTTATGAAAATGATTAGAAAAATATTTTTGCGGAGATAAATATGTGTGTTTAATGTTTTTAAATCTATCTGTTTTTAACAAATCATTTATTAGATGTTGATCGTGTATTTCTTTATTTTTTTCTAATTTAGGTAATTCATGATTTAATAAAAAATTAAAAAGATCTAATGTTTCATTATTACAATGTAAAGCAAATACGCCAAAATTATACCAAGAATCGTTAAATTGAAAAACTATATCATATTCTCCAAGAATATTGCAAATTTCATTTTTAAAATTTTTTCCTGAAAAAGCTACATCTGAATCGATCATCATAAGATTTTCTCCAAAATTAGCTTTTATTTGATTACAAATAAATTTTGTTCTTAATATTTCTAATTTGTATGCATCAGGATCATGTCTTAAATAACCGGATATATTTCCGCATTCTATGACAACAGAATCTATTTCTTTAGGCAAAGTAGATATAAAGAATTCTTTCATTATATCAATATAATCATTTGTTACGAATGTAATAATATTTAATTTATCGGATTTCATTTTGACACACTTATAAAAACAGGATTTTCATTAAATAAATAATATTCTAGTTTTTCATCTATTTCTTTTGTTGTCGAAGGTTTAAATACTTCTATGTTATTAAATATATTTATAATTTTTTCATCATCGTCTGACCAGTGAGTAAATCCATCTTTTAAATAATCTTTTCCTCTGCCGCTTCCTATCATTTTGACAGGAATTTTTTCATTATTTAAATAAATTCTTATAGTTTCAAAAGGACGGCATAATAAAAATGGAGTTATAGAATAACAAATAGGTATTTTATTAGATAAAGCTAGTCCTGTTCCGGTTCCTATTAATAATTGTTCTGATGAACCTAAATTATAAAAATTGTTTGGATAATCTTTTTTAATATCGTCTAATAAATAATAACCTAAATCTGCTGTTAATACATATATATTACGATTGTTTTTCATAATATTATGTATTTTATTGAATAGATATTTTCTCATGTGAGTTTAAGTTGTTTGTAATCTTCTTCGGTAAGATTATAATAATGAGATTTAATTGAATTATTTAATATATTTTCTAACTTAAAATTAGACGTATCATGAATAATGATATCAGAACAAAATGATGTCAATATGGATGTTAATCTATTTTTATTAATTTCGTCATATGCAGACAATCCATTCATATTAACGTGTATATTTAAATTATTTATTTTCTTATTTGTTTTAAAATTTAAACTTTCCCAAACGCTTCCCTCAAAAGTTTCTCCATCAGATATTAAAACGTTTACTGTTTTGTCTTTATTTGCTAATGCATACCCAACAGCTACTGTAATCCCTAAACCTAAACTGCCTGTTGTGCAATAAATTTTTTTTGAAATATTTCGAACTGGGTGTATTCCCATTTCTAAATACATCTGTTCAGCATCAAATCCAAATAAATCTTCTAAAACTACATAATAAGCTAATCCGGCGTGACCATTAGATAATATAAAAATATCATCTTGTTTTTGTTTTTTTAGTATATCGTATATAATAGGAAGAGAGGTCAAGCAACTGCTTAGATGACCTAATTTATGTTTATATGATATTGTTAAAAGTCTATTTATTAATTTTTTCATTTTAATAAAAAATAATGAGAATTGCTTCTGTTCCCATTTTTATGAATAAATCCTATAGCACATATTTTATTAATCATTGCGTTTTCATCTACAGGTGGATGGCATTCTATATAAATATTTTTACATTTTTTAAATACGTTTTCAATTAGTGGATCATTAAAAATTATTTCATTTTCTCCTCCTTCTATGTCTAATTTTAAAATATCTATTGATTCTATATTATTTTCTTTAAAAAAAGAAAACAATGACGAGCAAGTTAATTTAAGATTGGTTTTTCTGTTTGTTATTTTATTTTCTGTTGTGTTTCTTTCGATTTCTTCGAAATAACATTCTCCATCTTTATTGGATAGTGCTATATTATGAAAAGACACTTTATTTTCTTTATCGAAATTTCCTACTAAATCTTTTAATACTTCAAAATGCGAGGGTGTTGGTTCAATGCAAAAAATTTTTTTGCTTTTAGGTAAAACATAAAGAGTAAATAATCCAACATTAGCTCCCGCATCTATTACTGTGGGATTGTTAATAAATAAAGAATTGAATATTTCTTCATTATACATATCAGCATTAATTTCTTTATCTATAATATAATTAGAAAAAGAGTTGTTTTTGTTGTAATGATTTAAAAATTTATCTGAACAAGATAAATCAATATAATTATTTGTTATTTGTTTAAAATTAATCATTTCCATTCTCCGTTAGTATAATACTCTGTTAATCCTTTTTGTAAATCGTATTCTGGAAAACATTTATATTTGTAAATACTTTTTGCATTTGTGATGTCGCATATCCACGTTTCAGAATCTTCTCGTTTAAATATATTTTCCGTTTTGAAATTAATTTTTTTTCCAGTTATTGTCTCTATTTTTTTTAAAATATCTTGGTTTGAAAATTGAATTCCGTATCCAGCATTTATAATTTCTCCATTGGTTTTTTCATTATTTTTAATTACTGCATCTATTATTTTTAAAAAATCTTTAATATAAAAAAAATCATGATTTCCTTCAATAAGGGTTATCTCCTCTTGATTAAATGCTTTTTTAAATAAAGTTGGTATTAATCTATGTTTTGGTTCATATTTTCCATAAATACTAAAAGGTCTGATGATATAACAATTGAAATTGTATGTTCGAGAAAACGCTTGGCATAATAAAGTTGAACTACTTTTAGTGGCGGCATAAATAGAGTAGGCGTTACAAGGATCAGATTCTTTCATAGGCAATTTTGTTTTGCCATATTCCGATGAGCTTCCAAAATATATTAACTTATTTATTTTATTGTTTTTACAATATTCTAATATGGAATATGTTAGAACAATATTAGATTCTAACATTAAATCTTCTTTATATATTTCACCAGCGCTATGGATAATAATATCAGGTTTAAACTTTTCCAATTCTTTTGTTATGTCTTGCCCTCTTTTAAATAAAAAAAATTCGTATTTTGAAAAAAATTCATATATGTTTTTACCTAAAAATCCAGAGCCTCCAGTGAGAAAAATTTTCATTTAACTTTATAAACGCCAAGATATTTTCCTTCACAATAAGGTATGTATTCATCTAAAACCATTACTTCATTATACCACCAAGAATTAATTTGTTTAAGATGATTTTGCGGTATAACATCATGAATACAAATATAACCATTTTTAACCATTTTGTTTTTTATTGATTCATAAACTATTTTCATGGGTTCAACAATGTCTAAATCAATTAAAACATAATGGAGTTTTTCAATTTCATTAGCTGAATCTTTATTAACTTCTCCAGGTATTAATTTAAAATTATTTAAATTTTCAGATTTTAAAATTGTTTCTATATAGTTTTTTTGTAGTTTATCTTTTCCAAATTCTTTATACCATCCATCCATGCAAACAGCCTCAAAAGAATTAATGTCTTTGCTTAAATGTTTTGGATGTCCTATAAATGTATCAAAAGCATAAACAAATCCTCTGTTTTTCCAACATTTGCATATGCTTTCTATTCCGCCTCCATGTGCTATTCCAAATTCTGCTCCTATTAAATTTTCATTTGGAAATTCAATAAGTAGTTTTTTATGTATTTGTGATAAAATTTCGCTATCTCCATTGGAATCATTAAGGTTTAATAATTTTGTATTCATATCCTTTATAAGTTAAAATTCATAATTAAGAGCATTGGTGCTAAATAATTTTTATTTCTGGAAAAGGTATTATAAATTTAACACCTTTATCAATTAATTTTTTATTTTTTTCAATTATTTCTTTTTCAAAATTATGAGAAAGCAATAAATAATAATCAGGAACATCGTCAATTGTTTCTTTAGCTATTGGAATATGACTTTTTGGAAGATAAAGATTAATTTTTAGTTCATTTACTTCAACGCTTTTTTGTATTATATTATTATCTATTTCAAAATAATTAAGTAAAGTATTGCCTTTGGCTGGTGCTCCATATGCATAAATTTTTACTTTTGGATTTTTCGATTTAATTGATAAAAGAAAATTTTTTAATGAATCTTTTTTTTGTTCAATTATTTTACCGAATTTTTTAAACTTTTTAGGCGTGTATTTTAAATCATTTTTTAAAGTTTTCTTATGTCTTTCTGTTGTTTTATGCGCATTTTTTAAGCAAACTTTAGCAATTATACTGCCGCTATGAACATCACTATAATAAGAATCAAAAATTTTAAACCCATATGATTTTAAAAGATTTTTTAAACTTTTTAAAGTGTAATAGCATAAATGTTCGTGATATATTGTGTCAAAATTTAGTTTTTCAATCATAGTTCCTGCATACATAAATTGAACAACAAAAATGCCATCTTTCATTAACGCTTTTTTTATTCCTTTAATTACGCTATGTAATTCTTCAAGATGAAAAAATACTCCAGAAGCATTTATTAATTTAACTTTATTATTTAATTGATGTTTGTCGATTAATTCTGCATTAAAAAAATCATTGATTGTTTTAATTCCAGATGTTTGAGAAATTTTAGCAATGTTATCTGCTGATTCAACATTTAAAACATTATCTATTCCTGCATTTTGATATTGTAGCATTTGGGTTCCATCATTTCCTCCTATATCTAAAATAAGATCCTCTTTTTTTAAATTAAATTGCTTTATATTTTCACAAGCTAATTTATAAAAATGATTTTTCAAAGTTTTTGTAGATGAAGAAAGATAAGTGTGATTTTTAAACATTGTCTCTTTCGGTACAGTATAATCTAATTGAAGTAATTCACATTTTTTACATTGAATTAGATGTAAAGGATAAAATTTTTCTTTACCTATTTTATCTTTAGTTATAAAATCATTACACCAAGGATGATTTCCTAAATCAAGAATTGATTCAAACTGATGATGATTACATGATCGGCAGTTCATAGTTTATTAATTTATTAATTTTTTAGCAAAAATTTCATGTGAATTTCCACCTCTATCAATATTAAATAGTTTTTCAATATTCTGAAATTTGAATTTTTCAATATATTTTATCCATTCATTTTTATCTTTTAAATTGCAGTGTATATGTTTTTTGTCTTCGGTATCATATTTCCAGTTGGCGGCAGTAAATATTAAATAAGAATTTTCATGAGTATGATTTGAAATATTTTGCATCAAGGTGTCAAAAGTTTCTTCTGAAACGTGTTCAAAATGCTCTAAAGAAATAACTAAATCAAATTTAATTTGTTTATTATTTTCATCAACAAAGATTAACTCTTTATCGGTTCTACCAATAAAATGATTTTCATCAATATATGGACTGTGAATAGTATCTTTATTTGCGTCTACAGTAGCAGTTATAATTCCATATTTTCTTAATTTTTGAGTTAATTGGCCATTTCCACATCCTAAATCTAAAATATTTTTAGGTTTTATATATGTATGTATATTATATGTTAGTTTTTCAAAAATATAATCAAAAGAACTAATTGCTTCTTGCATTGTTAAAGTCGTAGTAGCTTCATTTCTTTTAATTGGGCTATTTTCCCACCATAAAGCATCATGATGTTGATATCCATAAGCTATATTTCCATTTTCATCACATCCAATATCTTTTTCAGATATTCTTTTAAAACCAAAATTATTATTAATATTTTTTTGATAAATTTTCATTTTGTTTTGCATTTATTGTTTTAAGTATTAATTATTTTATTTATATATTACATCAATAGAATTTAATAAATCATTTGTTGTCCATTTTTTAGTTTCTTTTAAAGAAATCATTGGATTTTCTGTTTCTTTTAAATATTGAATAAAAAAACCAAATGTTTTAGAAAGCCATTCATAAGTTAAATCTACATTAGCGTAATTTTTATTTTTTAAATATCTCAAAAGTAATTTAAATTCAGCTGGGATTCTTAAGTAATTTTCAATAGGATATGACCAGAATTCAATCATTTCATCAATAGGTCCAAGATTGCAAAAATCAGTTACATAATTATAATCACAGATGTTATTAATTAGATTAGGATAATTTATTTTTATCCAATTCGGTAAATCAGGATAATGGACTGTGATATTTATACATATGGGTGTATGTTGTATATAAGATAAATGATGTATTTTATCATTGAAATTAAAATCACTAATGAATTTTTGAGGATCAGAAAAAATTAAATCAGATCTTGTTTTTATTGCATGTGTAGCTCCAAGTTGTTTGGCAAGTTTTAATCCAGAAATTGTTGTAGATGTCTGGAAGTTTACATTTCCATATCCACTATTTATTTTAGGATTTAATACAAGTTTAACGTTTGATTGTTTTATTTTTTCTATTTGATTGTATGGAGAATCTTCATCGGTTGACCAAATAACATTTTGTAAATTTTTAACATTTTCTAAAACTTTATCGCAGTGTTTTGTATGTCCCTGAATTATTAAAAATACTTTATCTTTATTCATATTTTTTTATTTTCTTTATTAAACTATCTGTGCAGTAATTATTATAAGAGTGTAAAAAACTTTTTTCTATTATTTGTAAGTAATCAGAATAATTATTGATTATTGTGTCTATTTTATTTTTTAAATCTTCGTTTCCATCAAAATAAATAAAATGTTCATTGGGGGTATACAGTTTTTCAATCACATTCCAATTGTCTTTTTCAACTAAATTTAAAGTTCTGCACAATGAAGCTTCTATAAATCTGCTTTTTAATTGAGGAATATGATTTGTAATATTTATTTGATTGAAACATTCGTTTAAATGCCAATTTTTTTTTGTTTTTGCTTTGTTGATATGAGTTGAATATAAAGGTAAATTATTATAACAAATTGAAATTTTACTTTCTGCAACTCTTAAAAGTTTTTCATCGTTTGATAGATTTAAATCAGTGGCGTAATTTAATTTGCTAATTGTTAAATCATTTATACTGTTCGTCATTGAAATATATCTATAATTATAATTTTTTACTATATCTAACATTTCAACGTGTTTATTACCATGAATCCCACCATGATAACAAACATCATATTTTTTTTCAGTTTTTGGGGGGATGTATTTTTTGTTGAATGGATACCATATAAATTTATATTTATTTATATTTTTTAATTTGTTTAACCAACTACAACTGTATGGGCATATTGTATAAATCTCATCGAATATATCATCTAAATAAAGATCTTGATCTGAACAAAATTCAGTTGGCATTGTCACATTTAGATATTTTTTAATTTTATAATTATTTAATATTTCTGGAGGATTTTCTAAAGTGTCATGTCCGTATATTAATATTTCATCATTTGAATCTTCAGAATAATCTTGTAAATCAAAATAGTATGTATTTGTACCGGGTGTTTCAATTTTTAAATTGTTTATTATTTTCATATTGTTCGAATTCTTTTTTTAAAATTTCGAGTTCGGAATATTCAGAATTCCATTGTCCTCGATTTAATGCAGAAGCAATATGTGGAAAAACTTCAGAATCATAATGAACTAATCCTCTTTTAGGTTCTTGATTATAATAGCAAAGTCCAGAAATTTTTAATTTTTTACATACTTGTTTAGCTTCGATTTCTAAATGTTTATTTATATCTCCTTTTTTGCCTATTTCAGAAATAGGACAGTTTATATGAATATTCAATAAATCTTTTGTTTTCCAAAAACTTAATGCTTGTGAATAATTATTTTCACATTCTGAATTTATTAAAAAATATTTTTCCTCAATTTGTTTATACGTTTCTGTGTCTGTATGAACAAATTTAATAAATGAATGATTTGAATTTTTTAATTTTTCTAAACTTTCATAAATAATTTTATAGTTTGGTTCAGAATAAAAAAGATAATCTTCATTACAATATAATAGATAATCTTCTTTAACATTTTTAAGACAATGAATCATTTGATCTTTAAAAGATTCATCATTATTGTATATTATTTGTTGAGCATATGATGGTATATTGTTGATTTTTTTATCTATGAAAAAATAGATACAATTAAATATATCTATATTAATATATTTTTTTAAACAATAAAAAAATAATTTTGCGCATTCTTTATTGCAAGAATGACTATTTACTACTAAAGCTAATTTCATTTTAGATTTTTTTATATTTTTTAAACAAAGTAAATTCAGTTAAGTCTCTATATCCGTTGTTTTCGCCCAAATCTTTATTATGTAATTCCATATTTTGCATTAAAGCAAGACCGTGTGCGGCTTCTTGTGGAGTCATATACATATTCCAACCATTAAAATTAATATCATCTTCATGATATAATTTTTCATGCCTTCCTTCGTATCTAGACGTTTTAAACCAATCCACAGCTTCTTTATTATCTGTTAATATAACTCCTCCTTTTCCTATTTTTAATATTTTTTTTATGTGAAAACTTAAACACATAAAAGTATTTGGAACATACATGTTGTTTGTAAATCTTTTGGCTGAATCAAAAATAGGATATGGTTTTAATTGATAAATTCCATGCCAATTATTTACCGAAGAGTCAAAAATTGGATTTCCACCAGCGTGAATTATAGATTGAGGAACACTGAGATAAGTTTTAGACGGAATTGTGACATCTTTTACATTTAAAAATTTACAACATAACATTAACGCATTTGTGCAACTGTCAACACTAACTGCATATGGTGCTCCTGTATAATTTGCAATTTCTTCTTCAAACATTTGTACAATTTTGTATGGATTATGTAAACATTTATACATTTTCATTTATTTATATAAATTATTTAATGTTTTTTACGAATTTTCTGGTTCTAAAATATAATATTTCTTTTTAAATCCGCATGTTTCGAATAATTTTAAACTTTGTAAATTATCAATTTTTATTTTAGCAAATACGTTTGGATGTTTTTTAATAAATTCTAAAACCATGAACTTTCCTATTCCTTTTTGTTTGTGTGGATTTGAGGTGCATACTCTTATGTCTCCATCTATTTCCCCTATAAATCCAATAGGATCATTGTTTAATAAACATATCATATAATTTTTATTATATTTTGACATATATTTTTTTTGCTGCTCTGACGTAATGTCGGATGTTTGTATAAATCCAGAAACATTTTCTGGATCTGTTCTAAGTATGCGAACAAATTCCCAATATTTTTCTTCACAGTTTACTAGTTTAAGATTCATATTTATTACCAAATGCATGTTTTTTGTATATCTGGATGATTTTTTTGAAAATGATAATTTAAATAACCTCTATTACAAGAAATTTCAAAAAGATGATTTAAAGTAGTTCCTATGTTTATATATGTATTATTTTTATTCATTTTCCATAGATTATAGATTAATATTTGACTTAAACTAGAAGCGCTAAATAAAAATAAATGATTTACTATATTGTGTTCTTGAATATATTTTTTAATTTCCTCTATTAAATATAAATCGTTTACGATGCAATTTTGACCTACTTTAAAAAATTTTTTAATTTTAAAAGGTAATTTTTCAATTTTTGATTTTTCGTTAGCCGCTAAAATGACTTCATATTTTTCAAAAAGTGGTACAATTTTTGATAAGTAATAAGGATAATTAGAATTTAAAAATAAGTTAGCCCATGTTAAATATTTTTCATTTTTTACCATTTTTTTGAAAAAATCAACAGCTTCATGTCCATTGCAACATGGGCAATTAATGCCTTTAAAGTAATTTTCGTCTTCAAACATGAATGTTTCTATTAATAAGTCTTTTATATAAAAATGCTCTTTTTTATCTACGTGTTTAAAATCTTCTTCTTTGAATTCGTTAACGTGATGAAAATCATCAACAAAACAGCCATTGTTTTTTATAATTAATGATTTCCCCTCCATTATGAATCTTTCTCCATCAGAAAATCTCAAAAAAGAAAAATTTTCTTTTCTTGTTAATAACAATTCGATTTTTTTTAGGTCTTCTAAAAAATTTTTCATTTTATTTTTTATCTTTCATGATTTAAAATTTGATTGTCATTTTACTTTATGTATTCTTTAAATTCATTTTTGTTATCATACCACCAAGAGCTGGCTTTTGCCATATTCCTGTCGATATCTATTTTTAATTCAGACCATTTTGGGCCTTTTAAATCTACTACTACTATATCTTCTGGTCGATTTGATAAACTTCTAATTTTATTTCCATCTTTAATAAGTTCTTTCCATTGGCAGATTTTTTCGCTTAAATTTCCTTTCGGCGGTTCTCCTCCACAAAAAATGCCTGATAAGCCAACATGCATGGATCTAGTTTGGTCAGGTTTAAGAACAAATAATTCAAAATGCTCCATTATTCTCTCTATAGCGCCATCATGATGTGTATGTTCAAAAGGTTTAATTCGAGAGTTTGGAAAAATAGCTTGATTAAAAGCGACAACGTCTTTGAAATAAAATGGGTTCGATAAAAATGGCAGCATATATTTTTTAATCGCTTTTGCTGATATACAAGATGGTGAAGTGCATTGATAATCTCCTATTAAAATTTCAGGATCACCAATCAATTCAGTCTCGGGCCTTCTTTTATGAGCAATGCAAAAAATTTTATCGTATTTTTTTAAAAAATTTTCATACACATAATGATTAAAACGAATATAATCATCTGTCGGTATAATATCTTCTTCGCCAATAATAACATAATCGCATCCCTCTTTCAATGAAATTAAATAAGAAGATAAAATATTATGAAATCCTATTAAAGAGCAATCTTTCTTTTTTTTCTTGCATAATAATTTAATATCGACTTCAGGATATTTTTTTGAATATTCTTCAACTACTAAATTTTCGTCTGGATCGTATCCTTCCTCTGTATGTATTCTAATTTTGTATTTATTGATATTTGAATCTTTATAGATTTGATCTAAATAAATATAAAGTAATTCTGGTTTATTGTAAGCTGTGATTGCGATTATATTTTTTGATTGCATAAAATAGCTATTATTTTCTCAGAAGATTTTCCATCGCCATAAGGGCATGGCGTATTAATTTTATGTTTTTTTAGTATTTTTTTAATTATTTCATTTATTTTTTTTGGTTGTTTGCATAAAATAATATGTTTAGTTTTTATTCCTTCTGGTCGTTCTGTTGTTTTTCTGCATACAATAATTTTTTTATTTAAAAAACAAGCTTCTTCTTGAATGCCGCCAGAATCGGTTATTGCAAGTAAGCAATCTTTTAGATAATCTATTAATTCGTTATGCTGTAAAGGCTTGCATACTTTAATATGTTTTAATTTTTTTGTGGCTTCAATAATTTTAGGGTTTGGATGAGCTGGAAATAAAAATTCAATATTTTTATTTTCAGATGCAATTTTCTCTATTTGTTTTACCCATTCGTCAATCATATTTAAATTTTCATTCCTGTGAAGAGTTATTAATATTTGATTTTTGTAGGATGATTTGATTGATTTAATATTATCTAAAGAAGTGTTGCCGACAACGAATGCTTTTCCTTTGACTGTTTCTTTTTTTAGGTTTTTTTGAGAAATTTTTGTTGGGCAAAAATTTAAATCAGATATTCTAGAGACTATTTGTCTATATCCCTCTTCTGGATATGGGTTTTCTAAATCATAAGTTCTAAGCCCAGCTTCAATATAATAAATCTTTTTTTTAAGATGAAAAGCGACTAGAGCTGTTGCTGCAACGGTTGCGGTGTCGCCTTGTATCAGTACTGCGTCAAAATTTTTAATTATTTTTTCAGCCTTTAAAAAATTTCCCCGAATATAGAATTTAATCTGTTTTCGCAGATGTTTTCTATTTGTATTTCATGGTCAGATTTTCCAAAATCAATAATGTCTGTATGTTGTTTTATAAATAAGGTTTTAATTTTTATATTTTTTTGCAAAATGGGTTTTATTTTTAAAAATTCTGGTCTTGTACCATAAACTGCAAGTATTTTCATAGGTTATTTAAATATTTAAATCCTTTGTTTTTATAGTTTTTTAAATTTTGCCCAAAATGACTTCCGTGATAATTACAAGAAATAGCTACGTTGTCTACGCCTAACGAATAAGCAGTATCGTCATAACTTCCCCACATTTCTTTATCTTCAATAGGATGTGGCGGAACATAGGTATTTAAACCTAGATATTTTTGTATCGCATAAGAAAAATGAACATCTTCTCCAGATAAAAAATGATATGGTATTTCACATTCTCTCCAATAAGCTCCTAGCCATTCACGTTTAAAAAACCAACTATGGCCAACAATATCAACCTGTTCTGTTTTTTCATTTGGATTTGCCCATCCATGTCTTATGTAATTTGTATAATCTAAATCTTTAAATATAACACCTATGGTTCCTAATAGACCGTTTTTTTCTTGTATTGTATTGTAACAATTTTCTAACCATTTAGAACCCGGTATAGTGTCATCATCAAAAACGCAAACATACTCTGTTCTGCAATTCAACGCATAAGCAAATCTGGCCCAAACTCCAAAGTTAGTGTTAGATATTGTTGTTACGCATTGCTTTGATATATCGTTATTAAGAGGTTGAAAATCTTGAAAATCGCCTTTATTCTGCCAAATAAAAACATGCTTAGGTTTTAATGTCTGATTTGCAATAGCTTTAAATTGTCTTTCTAAAGCTTGTGGTCTTTTAAAACAATTTAATATAATTGAAATTTCTGAATTCATAATATAGATTCTATTGATTGTAATATATCTGTTCTTTTGTTTTTTAAATAAATCAAAATTTCTTTATTGTTTAATTTGTAAAACTCTTCATGAACAGCTGATGTATATTGGCTTGTAATAACTGATAAATTCATCAATCTAGCTTCTATCGTAACTCTAGAAAGGGTTTCTGGTGTTCTTGGAAAAAATACATATGTGGAATAATCAGAAATAAATTTTAAAAAATCATGATGTGATAGCTTTGGTATCAAATCATATTTTAAATAAGTCTTATTACAAAAATCGATTGCTCTGTCAACACCTTTAATTCCGTAGTCATCGTTTGATAAAATACAAGCTTTTCCATTTTTAGGTTTGTAAGATAAAGCTTCTATTAAATCTAAAGTTTCAACAGGCCATAGGTTTCCAGAAAAATTTAACACTTTGACATTGTTTAAATTTTTATCAAAGATCTGTTTTTGAAAATCACTTTGTACTAATGTAAAAATGGATTTTTGATAAAATTCTTCATGTACGATTTCGTTTTTTGGCGCTTCAAAATTTTGATAAATACATGGATTTCTAGACAATAAAAATTTATAATCGTGTTCTATAATAATGTATTTTTTTTCTAATAGAAACTTTTTTGCTTCTTCGGATATGAAATAAAAATTTGATATAATAAATAAATCTACATTCTCTATTTGATTAAAATTTTGATTAAAATCGAAAGTTGTTAAAAATCCAACTTTGTGTTTGTTGGATAGGATTTTAATTAATTCGTTGTTGTTAGATTCGGCTCCTCCATTATTTATTTCTGAATATGCTAAATCTGATATTAAAAGTATATTTTTCATTTACTGATATTTGTTTACTGTTTCTTCGTCTAATTCAACTTTTACCTCAATGTCTGGATAAAGTTTTATTTTACCAAATTTACGGATATCATCACAAAACGAAATATGCTCACATTTAATATCTGTTGCCCAATTACAAAAATTTAATACATTACTTTTAAAAAAAGCAAATCCACCAAATGCTGATTTAACTTCTATTGGTTGTTCGAGTTCGAATTTTTGTCTATCAAATATATTTATAAATGGATTATGAGACCAACATAATCCTTGATGATCAAAAACATCTTTTAAAGCAGCAACATCATAATAAGAATTTTTACCGCAATTACACCATTTACAAACAATATTTTGTTTTATGTTGGGCGTGTACATTGCCGTTTCTTCATCTATCTTGGATAAAAATTGTTGTATTACAACAGGTTTAAAAATTACATCTGAATCAAAGATTATGGAATAATCTGTTTTAATAAATCTGCAAAGGTTTATCATTTTGTTTCTAAAATAAGCCATCTTTTGCATTCTTGATGGAGTGATAACAAATTGTTCTCTATCAAAATTAAGTTTTTCAGAAAAAAATAAACCTTTTCTTTTTTCCATCCATTTGTTTAAATGAGAAAATGTATCATCTGAAGAATCGTTTTCGTAAAAAAAATAAGAAAATTCTATAGCTGGATAATTTTTTTCTATTTCTTCTAGCTGATTTAAGGTTCTATTTATATATTTTTCAGAATCGCGCCATAAAGAAAAAACACTTATTTTTAAATTCTCAGACATTAAATGATTGTATTTTTTATTTTTAGGTTTTAAACACTTGTTTTTTTCTTGACAAACACGCGCAAGCGTATTAATCTTTCTGAGTCTTCGAAGAAAGATTAATCAATTCTAAGGGTTTTCTCAAGAAAATTTCACCAGAATCTTAGGTATCATATGAAAAATTTACATAACTTTATTATAAAACGTAAAACAAAACTAATAACTAAAGAAATTCCACTTATTTTTGGAATCGCTGGCATTGCTAGATGCGGAAAAGACACTTTAGCTAATCATTTAACATTAAAGTTTGAAAGAATGCAGCTTCCTTGCATAAAAGTATCTTTCGCTCAGGCTTTAAAACAAGATTTAGATCCTTTGCTTAAAGAGGCATTTAATATTTCAGCTTTTACAGAAGATTCTAAGGAAAAACAAATCATAAGACCCCTCTTAGTTTGTTATGGAACTGAAATAGCTAGAAAAATCAATCCTGATTTTTGGATAAACAAAATAGAAAAAAGAGTTGAAAGCTCTATTTCTAATAAAATAATCACTATTATACCTGATGTTCGTTATGAAAACGAAGTAAAATGGATACAATCTAAAGGAGGCTATGTTGTTCATCTTTCAAGAATGGGTATGAAAGCTGCAAATTTCGAAGAAAAAGTAAATGATCCAATTATTAAAAAACTTTCAGACCATAAAATCAGGTGGAAAACTTTTTCGGACGAAAAAGAAACTTGCAATTATCATTTGAATAAGTTATTCTATCAAAACAAATGGTCAACATATGGACAATTTAAGTGACATAGAATTAATCAATAACATCAAAAAAAACAGAAGCGTAGATGATTGTTTACAAGAATTAATAGAAAGACATTCTGGAATTTATCTAGACATGGTAAATTCATTTATGAGAAACTGTAATAACGATTCATTGAGAGAAGAAATCATAAATGAAAAGGAATATATTATTTATAATTCTGTTTTAAAGTATGACGAAAACAAAGGCACTAAATTTTCTACTTTTTTAGGAAATGAGGCTAAATGGGTATGTTTAAATGCCTCAAATAAAAATAAAAAATATATTGAATTAAATGACAACAATTATGATTTAAGTGATTTACGGTGCGAAAATAATATCGAAGAAGAAAATTTTAAAAATCAAATACTAGAAAATTTCATGAAATACGCTTCTCAACATCCCGATAAAAGGGTTGAGAAGATATTTAAAATGAGATACTCAAGTTTAAAAAAACTTACACCGTGGAGAAAAATTAGCAAACAAATGAAACTCAGCATTCAAGGCTGTATTAATATACATAACAATGCCTTGAATATATTATCAAAAAAAATAAAATCAAAATATGAAATTTACAGTTAATGCGCCAATCAATAGCGTTTCGTTCGGGAATGTATCTTACAACATATTGAGAGAAATTTACAAAAAGAAGTGTGAAATTTCTTTTTTTCCAATTGGTGAAAAAATAAACACCGAAGCATACGATAAAATTGATCCTAATTACAATCAATATTTAAACCATTCAACTTTTAAACGACTTGAAAATTTCAATGCAAACGACAAAGGATTAAAACTTTGGCATATCAACGGAAGCGAAAACCGAATTTCTAAAAAACAAGCCCTCTTAACTTTTCACGAAACATCAAAACTAACCCCTACAGAAATAAATATTTTAAAAAATCAAGATATTATTTTTGTAACCAACTCTTTTACAAAATTTGTTTTTGAATCAAACGGCATTAAAAACGTTCATCTGATTCATTTAGGATTCGACGAAGACTTTAATAAAACAAATAAAACTTATTTGCAAGACAAAATTCATTTTGGAATTTTAGGAAAAATAGAATATAGAAAAAATACAGCTCGGATCATTAAAAACTGGTTAAAACTATTTGGAAACAATACAAAATATCAACTTTCTTGCGCTGTTTATAATCCATTTTTAGATAAAAACACATTCCAAAATCAAATAATATCCATTCTAGAAGGAAAACAGTATAATAATATTAACTTTTTGAATTTTATGCCTACAAATTCTGAAGTTAATGATTATTTGAATAGCATAGATATTGATTTAGGCGGTCTTAGTGGATCAGAAGGTTGGAATTTACCGTCCTTTAATGCTACATGTCTTGGTAAATGGAGTGTTGTTTTAAACGCAACAGCGCATAAAGATTGGGCGAATCAAGAAAACAGTATTTTAATTGAACCTTCAAGAATGAAAGAAGCTCATGATGGTATATTTTTTCATAAAGGACATCCATTTAATCAAGGTGAATTTTTCGATATAACTGATGACGAAATGCAATCAGCTATTTTAAAATCTGTGGATTATGCAAAAAAACCAAATCCAAAAGGCGAGGAGTTAAAAGATAAATTCACATATAGAGCCACAACTGAGTCAATATTGAAAATTATTAACGACTCAATGTGACAGATGTCACATAAAAGACTCAAAAAATGAATTGAACAGCTTCAATTTGTTTGGCACGATTCTTGCTAATAGACTATCACTATGTTTACTAAAACACTCAGATACAGCAAAGAATCAACAAACGACCAACTCGTTCTAAAATTTGAACTGGCTGGTAAAACAAAAGAAAATGTTAAGTTGTCTTATAAAGACGGATTACTAACATTAAAAGTTGATGAAAAAAATATTTATCCAGTCGATCTTTACGACATTTACAATTGGGATCAAGAATATGATAGCGATAATTTAAAAGCAAATATGAAAGAAGGTCTTCTTTCAATAATCATACCAAAGAAGAAAGAAATAGAAAATCAAATAAGCATTCAATAAAATAAAGCGCGGCGCAAACCGCGCTTTTTTAATTTATGGTTTATCAATTTAAAAACAAGAAAACAGGGAAAATTGTAGATATAGTTATGAATATGAAAGACTACAAACATTATAAAGGCGAAAATGATAAAGAAGATTTTTGGGAAAGAATTTATGATTTGCCTCAAGTCAATGTAGGAAACGCAAAGATTGTTGACCCTTTTGATAATAAAGCTTTTGTCGATAAAACCGGAAAAATGAAAGGTAGATACGGCGATATATTAGATTACTCTTCTGAATTATCTGAAAAAAGAGCCGCACTTGCAGGTGGAGAAGACCCTGTAAAACGTAAATATTTTGACGACTATAAAAAGAAAACCAATGGCAAAAAACACGTTAAAGATAAACCAAAAAAAATCGAAACAAAAAATGCTACAATTGAATTTTAAGTAAAAACAGATTGATTTCTTGCTAGATTTAATTGAAGTTCTTTAACCGCAACATATAGCGCTACAGAATCCTGATATGTTAAACCGTCACCAATAGAAGCAAATCCAAATTTTCTATTACTGCTTGTGGCAGGAGTACCATAATTATTAATGGCTCCTAAATAAACATCGTAATTAGGACGAGCACCAGAGGTCATGGTTGTTCTTTGAATTGATTGAGTCGGTGTTGTTGAATTTCTAAATAACAAAAGTGTGCCGGATGTATTAGTTGCCTTTGACGCAACATAAAACGATTGACTGTTAGGATTAGATATTTCTAATCGATTTGTGGTAAAATCATAAGCATCAAAAGCAACTATATTTGTAGCCTCTAAATAAAGCATTAATCTAGGTACATTACCAAATTCCTGACAACCTATATCAGGAGAATCTAAATTTACATTAGAGTCTTGTAAACTTAAAACAGAAAAATGCACAGGATTTCCAGTTAAATTTATATTAGGATTAAAAAATGTATTAGCATAATCACTTGCTCCTAAAAACTCAACACCACTTGATGTATGAACTGTACCAGCTCCTTGAAAATCTAATCGAAAAGCTGAATTTGAATCAACTGGATTTTTTAAATTATATTTATGCGTTCCTGATGTCCCACCTACAAACGGATAAATACCAGACATTTTATACCATAAATTATATGATTTTAAATCATAAACAAATTCATTAATTGAATCTCTAATTATTGGATCTTCAGTATTCAAAGCATCCAAAAATAAAACTGCATCTTCATCAAAAATCTTGGATCTTCCAGAAATTTTAAAACCTTGATTAGGATCAACGGCAAATTCAAAAGAGCCCTCAAAACGTAATTCATTACCAATAGAAAAATTAAAACCTTGAGAAACGAGTTTAGCTTGATCAATTCTATAATTTATTTGTTTATTTTGATCACAATCATACAATTGAATATCTATATTTACAGAATCATCTAAATCAAAAACATCAGCATAATTACCAGTTTGTAAATTATCAAAAATAGCACTCATTGAAAGAGTACCAACAACAGGAACCATTAATTTTCTATCAAATGTGAAATTGTTACCAAAACCTAACAACTGCTGTCTATCAAAAGGAATATTAATATCGAAATTTTGCAACTTACCAGTATTTGTAGCGTATATACCACCAGCTAAATCCGGTTGAGACATAACAACTTTAATATCACCTGGGCGAATAGCGGTAAGTCTAGTTGTTTGATTGCTTACATAATTAGATTTATCAAATATTCCAGATGTAAAAGAATAGCGAGATCCTGTTTGAGCACCACTAAAACTTAAAGAAGGAACTAAATTTGCACCAGTATAAGAATCATATAAAATATTGTTTCCAACAAAACTAATTGTTGTTGTCGGAATTTCGTTTACACCTCCTCGAATTGAATAATTTTCTATTAAACAATTACCAACGCCAAAAACGAAAACCCCACTTAAATCAGAAAGAGAAGAAATATCGCGACCGTCAACATTATCGCTGATCAAGAAAATATTTTTATCTTTACCGGTGGTGTTTTGATTTAAAAAAATCGACCGATTATCTACATCCAATCCAAGAATTGATTCGTTAGATGTATCTGAATTATAAAATGTAAGCGAACATTTTATTTCGGGCGGATTATAAAAGTTTTTAAATAAAAAACTATCATAACCAATTTGCTTAAATCTTTTGACCTCTGTAGAAATAGAAACGTCCGCAGACTGAATTCTATCAAGCAACTTTATATCAAATAAACCAGTATGATTGTTTGAACCTGGAGAATCAGATACAAAAACAGTATTCGCAGAATATATTACTCTATTCATTCAAATTAAAGAGAAAGCTCTTTAACTATTTACACTTAATTGGTAGGCCCTGAAACTGGAGGCTGATTAGTTTTTACGGATAAATCATTTTCAACAGTTCCAAGCTTTTTCAGCGTTTTAATTTTTTCTACTGGAGCGGCGATACCCCCAATAGCTGTAAAAATAGATAATCCCTGTTTAACACCTTTGTAAATTCCTTGATGAACGGTGCTATTTGTCTTTAATGTTCTATTAAGCTGATTAAATGCGTTATCCAAATATTCTTGAGGAATATTATTCAATGTCTTTTCATCACCAATTGCAATAGCAGCCGCAACAGTTCCAGTAGAAAGATCTAATTCACTACAAAGAACATTTCCCTTTAACTTGTCTCTGACTGCTTTTGATATAGCTTGTTCATTGTCAAACTCGTTAACATTAATAGCATCAAAAACCATGATACCTGAATCTAATACAGTCTTATAGTCATTATATCGTTACCCATACAACGACTAACGAACTCTTGTTCAGTTTCTTTTTTTGTTGGTTTTGGTAAAGGCATACAAAACAGTAGACACAATAAAATAAATTATTGAATATAAAATTTTATTAAGCCTGACGAGGCTGATCGCCAAGAACGTTTCTGATCTTCTTTGATAAGAATAACGTGGTTTCAGCGATTCTAAGACCCTCGTACTTGGTTGCAACATCAAGAATGTTGTTGATTACGATAAGCTCTTCTCTAGTGAATTCTATATTGATGGTTTCACTGAGAGTGGGATTCTGATTTACATTAACAGGGTCATTCATATTTGATAATAAAATAAAATTTAAACTTTCAAATATTATACATACAAAAAAGAAACATTCAATAAATTATAAAGGAAAACGTAAACTACACTTAATTGGTAGGTCCTGAAACTGGAGGCTGATTAGTTTTTACGCATAAATTATTTTCAACAGTTCCAAGCTTTTTCAGCGTTTTAATTTTTTCAATTGGCGCTGAGATGCCCCCAATCGCCGTAAAAATAGACAATCCTTGTTTAACACCTTTATAAATTCCCTGATGAACAGTGCTGTTTGTTTTGAGAGTTCTATTTAATTGATTAAAAGCGTTATCTAAATGCTCTTGCGGAATATTATCTAAAGTGTTTTCATCACCTATCGCAATCACAGCGGCAGTTGTTCCCGTTGAAATATCTAATTCGCTACAAAGAACGTTTCTTTTTAAATTATCTCTTACAGCTTTAGAAATAGCTTGCTCACTACTAAAATTATTTATATTCATAGCTCCAAAAACCATGATTCCTGAATCAAGAACTGTTTTATAATCATTTGAATCAAAAGTAGAATAAGAACTACTCTTAGTGACTATGTTATTAAACAGATGAAAAAGAGAAGTGATATTAGCGTTTGCTACTTGCCAGAACTTATTAATTGGTAATTTTGGATATAAATCATTAATTTTTTCATTATCTAATATAATTAAAGGAGATACAACTTTTTGTTGAACTAATTCGCATGCCTCTTTAAGAGTCTCATAAGCATTAAAACTGACTTTTTTACCTTCTGAAAGTTTTGGTAAAGCCAATATCAATCCAACCTTTTCAGAAGAAGCTTTGATCGTATCTTGATATGATTTTACGGTTTTTACAAGTTCAGAACAAACACCAGCGCCAGTTCCACCTCCAGCTCCCACAACAACAAAAATTCTATCAACATCTGTACCAATTGATGTTTTAATAAAATCTACAACATCTTCTCTTTGATCGACAAAAGCGCCTTTAGCAATAACTCTGTTTTTACCAGCACCTTGCTGATTGCCAAATTTAAACTTATTTGGAACATTTAAAGGAACTAGATCTTGATCAGCAGTATTAATTACGGCTACGCGAACATACCCAGCTTGATGAAATGATTCAACTATTTTACCACCACCTTGACCCGCTCCAATAAAACCAAATTTAAAACCAACAGGATCACGATCTTTAATTTCTTTAATAACAGTTTCTTCTACTTGAGGAATATCAGGCAGCTGTAAATCAACAATATCATGATTGTTATTGATTTCTTCTGTGTTTCCCGTTCCATAAAGTGGATTGTAATCGCTCATATATTATAATAAATTTAATGAATCACCTTTTCTAACATCATTCCAGGACGCTTCACCCTTCATTCTTTCGCGAACGCGAAATTGAGAATAACAAACAGCTGCGCGCTGCTTTTGATCTTTAAAATCTTTATTCATCATATCATCGCCCATACAGCGACTAACAAATTCCTGTTCGAACTCTTTTTTACTTGGTTCAGGTAGCGGCATAACATTAAAAATTACACTATTATAAATCAGAAAGAGAATCTTTTTCTAAATTTAATTGCGGCAGTATTTTTGAAATAATATAATTTTTATCAAACGATTCCTCATCACCTTGAGGAGCTGGTGGCCAATCTTGAAAATCAGAACCACCTAAAATAACAGAGCCGCCATCAATAGGAAAATCATTTTCATTGAAAATACGATATTGAAATTTTAATCCAACACCCAACTCAAAATCATAAAAATTTAGTTCTAAATCTTTAGCAGATGTTCCTATAGTTGATATTACTTTTAAATTAATTGTTTTCATAAAAATTATGGCCAAGTACCATCATATTCATTTATAATCAACCAATTAGAACCATCCGAAACAACTTCCATTGCACGATAAGCAACATTTAAAGTTCTAGTAGTTAATCCATCAATTGTTTGAGAAGATGTTGTACCTATTGTTACGCTTCCAGACATGTTTAAAGCTTTAATTATATAACGTCGCCCTGTAATACCAACAGCAGTAGGTAAAGTTATGGTAAAGCTTGTAGCAGTGCTTACTGTTACTATATAATCTGTTTCAGTTAAAGTATAATTAGCTACTTTAGAAGTAACAGGAACAGCAAAAGAACCGCCTAAATGAAGTGTGCTCGATGGGCTACTTTGTCTTAAACCTAATCTTGTATTAGCATTTTCCCAATAAAAACTGCTGGTATTATTAAAAATTACATTATTGGCTGTATTAATTCCACCATTCCAAATTCCGGCGTTTGTCCATAAATTTACATTTTCCGCCACATTCCAAGAAGCGGAACTATTGCTAGATCCATACCACTTCGCACCCGCCGTAGGATCAAAAACCATTAAATTAGAATTAGCAGAATTACTAGCATGTACCCAGACTGCATTTTGATAATAAACACCCGCCATTAAATAAGCTGTATTATCCCAACCCATTAATGACATAGCAACAGTACTAGCTTGTTTTCGAATAGTTAATTGAGAATTATTTGTTCCACCAGAATCAACAGTAATTGCATTTCCTGTTCTAAAAGGCGCTCCAACTGTTAATAAAGTTCCTGTAGTTGAAGTAATAGCGATAGTACCAATACCAACTTTATTACTGTTTTCATAAATTGGTGTCGAAGAATTATTTATAGTACTTCCAGCTACATAAACTGGAAAATAGCCAACTGTACCTGTAGTTAGTCCACTAATTCCTGAAGATCCTGAAGTTCTAGAAGTTCCAGCTGATCCTGATGATCCAGACGATCCTGAAGTCTGAGAAGTTCCAGCTGATCCTGAAGATCCTGAAGATCCTGAAGTTCTAGAAGTTCCAGCTGATCCTGAAGATCCTGAAGACCCCGAAGTCTGAGAAGCTCCAGACGATCCAGTTGATCCAGACGATCCAGCCGTTCCCGAAGTTTGAGAAGTTCCAGCCGATCCTGATGATCCTGAAGATCCTGAAGTTTGAGAAGTTCCAGCTGATCCTGAAGATCCTGAAGATCCTGAAGATCCCGAAATCTGAGAAGTTCCAGCCGATCCTGATGATCCTGAAGATCCTGAAGTCTGAGAAG
>SXGQ01663563.1_pt1 | contig 56942 bp, 67 predicted proteins | sample 3178371 | NCBI WGS metagenome assembly SXGQ01 (sample SAMN11356859, study PRJNA531348) | freshwater metagenome | isolation source: freshwater sample F1-20 | place: China: Fuxian Lake, Yuxi | collected 2017-12-25
AGGTAAACCGCAGAAGGTAAACCGCAGAAGGTAAACCGCAGAAGGTAAACCGCAGAAGGTAAACCGCAGAAGGTAAACCGCAGAAGGTGAATATGGTTTAAATCCAATGATTGATTCACAATTATGTCGGAATTAGATCATGTATCCACAGAAGTCATCGAACCTAGTACTTGGGCAGCAGAAGGGTTAACATCTCAACAAAAACTCAACCTGATTAGTGTTGTATTGGAACAACATTGCAGGCACCAAGTGACCAAGCAGGTCAAAGATCACATGAATGCGTATCCAACCTATGATCGTATTGTGGAACGACGAGTGTATAGCACTAGTGAACCAGCCAAAAGATATGTACACATGATACATTTTTTGTACCCACATCACAAACAATTGTCTTAGGACGGAGGATTTGTGACCATAAAAGGCGAATTGTGTGCGGAATCGCATGTGTCGCCAATCATTCATTATGGCATATCCAACATTCGAATCAGCGGAAACTGGGATGAATTAACACTTATCATTGGAGGTTGTCGAATTGATCGCATTTACCGACATTCTTGTCCCACAGGAACAGGTGTTCTTGGATTGACGGCGATTGACAAGAAAAAGTACATACCATTTTCCATGTTACACAAAATTCAGTTGGAACTGGAAACGACGCCCATAAATCCCGAAAACCGCGTGGACGGAGATGTTGGATGTGTTTTGTCATATGACATTGTTTGCAGTGAAAAATATGAATCATTGCCATTGGATTACACATTTTCTGTTCCACAGGTTCAATTCACAGGGAACGTGGCTCACAAAAAAGAAACTTTGATACGTACAGGCGGAATTGGAAAATCTGTGTGCAATTTTAATTATCCAACAGAACGTCTTGTGTTTTATGCGCATAATGGATGGTTTAGCAGCGGATATAATAATTATGACGACATTGGACAAAACATCAAAATGAAACGTGTATGGTTCGAATTGTTTGACACAATTATACCCCTAGTTCGCCAAACTGTGTTTGGTCGCGAAGAATGGGTATTAGAAATTCCAAAACTTATTAATTTGTCCAGGATAGACCATTGCAAAATTATGTTTGAAGTAGAAGATGTGGAAACCATAGATGAAGATGTGACAACCTTTACGATTGCAAACAGTTACAATTGTATGCGTTGTGTCGAGGATAAAATTGGATTGATGTGGTGTTATTAATTTCGTCGGATTGTTATTTGTTTTTCTAGTTGCGCGCTTGTGCGCGTCAACAGAAGAACAAATAATTAAATGCATTGTGTCCTGTTTAACGCGGACGGGGTGGGTGCGTGGGTGAACGGGTTTACACCGTCTGAGAAAACGGGGTACGTTGTACAATATTACGGATGTTTTCAGCCGAAGGAGCTTGTGGACCAGATTCGATATACCAAGCAGGAGGTGAAGTATACGTTGGTTGTGTCCCGCAACCACTGGCGACACTAGTGATGCTAGTACCAGAAGCCATCAAACTTGTGCCTGTACTGACAGCATAGGGGAAAGGTTTTTGTGCACCCACGGGGTTGTTACATCCCCGAGTCAAATGCAAATTATACTGAGTATACGACACAGGTTGATACAAATTCTTGGTGTAAGGAGCGTTGCTGGACATATCATTATACTTGAATCTCGCGGTAGAACGTCCAGGAGTGCAGAGGGTGGGACCAGATTTGACAATGTGTCCTTCGTATCGTCCGACATCGTTGACTCCCAATTTGCATGTATTGGCTGCTGCCAAATTTTGCACATATAGACCCTGACTAGCGGTGTCTGTTTGATTTCCAGTGTACACGGGTTGCACCCAATAATTTGGATATTGACCATAGTATGCCCAACGGTATTTTTGTTGTAACATTCCTCGGGTAGAGAGAACAGAAGGTTTGACATACAAGTATTGATCTCCCAGAGTATCGACAACTTTGGAATTTAACATGGGTTGAACTGGGGGTTGTTTGCTGTGAGCATTTGGCACAGCGCCGCTGTATTCACCGACCAATGTAGCAGAAGGATATTTGCCATAGGCGCCTCCCCAACCAATGGGATGCATACCGCGATAAGGTGTGCCGGATTTGGACATTTTCATGTCGCGACCCACGCCACCAATGTTTCGATGACCACCGTTAATCGAGAAACCAACAGCTCCGTAATTTTGGATAGCTTCTTTCAAAACTTTAGTTGCATGACCGAAGGGTCCTTGAGGTAACCAGTAACCACCAGGAGGTTTACCAGAACGTTTTGAACCGTAATTTATTACAGATTTCTTTTTGAATGCAACTAGAGACATATAGTTTTGTCATAAAACAAAACGATCCAGCGAGCAGCCAGAACACATTGGTTCCAGAAATTATGCAAAAAATAAACGCCGCAATCAAATTAAACGAGTTATGGTTTGCAGCTGTTTCACACATACAAAACGGTGCGTTTTGTTGGATTCAACCGAAGGCAACGTAACATCATGTGATACCATTTTGTTTCCAGCATGAACAAAGGTGGATTGCCATCGCCGCAACTGAGTACACGCATAACAGCAGAAGCAAAATGATAATACACAACTTGATGGGGTATTCGAGCAGGAAGTTCTCGAATCACGCGCATTTCTGGCGCAAGATCTGAAGTAATTCGGAAGGGAGTTGTAAGTAAAACAGTTCCTGTTCGTGGACATATTTCATGGAAATCTGTGCCGAAATATATTAACTGGGTGTTATTGATGACAAATAAATTTTCAGGAGGGAAAAACAGGGGGCATACTTGATGCACATCGATGAAATATTTTAGTTGAGTTGCGAGAGAATGGGTAAAAGATTCGGCATGTCGCCAACTATCTGGGTTCTCTCGGTTTGAGTTTTGGACACATTCAACAGAAGCAGCCACAAACTGAAATGTGTTGGCGTTGTGTTGTCTGACAAATGGAAGCAAATTGGTGTCCAAGAGAGAACCGATGAGAGTCAGTATGGGGTGATTGTCTGCATTTTCCAGAGAAGGTAAGGTCACAAAAAAGGTATTGTGTTGTTTATGTATTTTGACTTGAGTAGACATGGTACATAAACAATGATAGGGTGTGTTTATTTTGCATTTTTTCGGCTATCTGCGAGTTAAAACAATAGTGATCGGTGCGGCATTTGAATCTGCCGTGAAATATTCGCCATATCGTTCGTGAAAGGTGTTGTAGGAGTTGGCGGCGACATTTGCAACATCAACGGTGTACATATTAAACGTTGGAAAATGTTCATCCGGGCTGCTGGCATCGGCTTCGATGGTGATGCGGCTGGCGCCATCTTGGAATAATACAGGACCAATATGAAACGGTTCCCATCCATCTTCCACGTCTTGTCTGACAATTGCAAATGATTCGCGCGGACCGGGGTTTGCGAAATTATTTGATTCATCTGCTGCGATGGCGAGACATTCTTGCGAACGAGCAATATTCAGTTGATCTTTTACACCAAATAATTTTCCAGAACAGGCAACGGCTAATTGTGACGCTGTGTCTGTATAATATGGATCATCGATGGCAACACCTTCTCCCAACTGAAGACATTGTGGATCCGCGATGGTAAATGCCGCGGTAACTCGGTAATATGTGTTTCCTTTTTTAGACAGAGTGTCTGAGGTTGGTTGCAATAATTCTGGGCAGTCTGCCAAAGATTGAGTGACAGCATCTTCGCGAATCCACACACTATAGGCTGCGTATTTGTTTTGTGGATAAACATCTGGTATTATAATGAATTTGTTTGTTTCTGAGAATCTTGCAGCAGGTGCTTTTTTTTGGGCTCGCCGGGCGTAAGCTGCTTGCGCATTTTCAGCAGCTATGTGTTTATTTTCATCCCTAACTTGCAAACTTGGACCGGTTATTTTTCTTTTTTTTGGTGCAGTCGGGGATTGCAATTGTGTCGCAGTCCTGGGTGTTTTTCTGGGGGTTTTGGGAATTTCAGCAGAGAACATGGTATGGATATATAATTTAACGGATTTAAGTTGGATCAGTTTTTTGCCAGGGTTCTCTCTAGTATTTACCGCATTATGTGCAATAAATATATGCAGAAATTGCCGAGATGTAAAAACGGAACCAGAAGGGTTGGTGCAGATTGTGTTCCACATGTAAAACCTGTTGCCGCGGTTTCTAAATCACCAATTGTCGTTACTGTTGCTGCAAAACGTGCGCGAGTGAAAGCCACTACAAAAGAAAACCATCCGGGAAACTCGACAAAAACTTGTCGGCAAACTGGATGAATTGTTGGTAAATGTTACGGCAAGACAGAAGAGTTTGTTGTCTGTTGTGTGTAAAAACCCGAATAATTGTTTAGCTATTGGCAGATACGACGACGTTGTGAAATCGTATTTTGCAGGATTTGCGAATTTTGATTATGTTACTGGAGTATCGAAATTATCTGAAGGCTACAATGGAGTTGTAATGAAAGTAAATTATGAAAACGCCGGAGTACATGCCTGCACAGTCCTAAAAATAAATGGCAGGAATGAAGCGGATAATTTGTATTACGAATGGATGTTGTAAACATTTTATTAATCACTTGACAAAGTTATTCCCATGTTTTGTTGAAACATATGGATTATATAAGTTAAATGCGGGAGTAACGGCAAAAACCATCACCAAAAAAGATTTAAACGAAATGACGAATGTTGAAAATATTTCCATAGGGGATACATGTAAATTTAATAAACAACTTGCCCTGGTGTCAATATTATGAAGATAGTGTGACGTTTACTACTTATATTCGAAAAGTCGATGATGTTTATCCGAACATATATAATTTATTGTATCAAGTATTTTACGCATTGTCTTCAATAAAAAATTATTACACACATTATGATTTGCATTCAAACAATGTTATTTTATATAAACCATTTAGTTATAAAAGATACATAACCATGAACTACCGCGCCCCTTCTGGCAAAATAGTGTATTCGTTCAAAACAGAATATATATGTAAAATAATTGATTATGGGCGTAATTATTTTGACACACTGTTATTTAAAAATGGAACACGTAAATTCAAAAATTCATCGGAAATATTACAAGCCGTAGTGAATGAACCCAAATTGTGCCCGAATAATGGTGTAAAAAAGGGGTATGAATCACTCAATGGCGCATTCCCCGAGTATCCACATTTTAAACCAACAAGAAGAAATATGGGCGCAGACTTGTTTTTAATGAAGGATTTATATTATGAAATGGCAAATAATCTTCCCATAAAATATCCATTTCTTGACAACATACGATTTTCACCAGAGGATTGCAAACCTCATAAAACTCCAATATTAACTTGTGTGAGCGATTATTGTTCAAATAAGGCTTTTATGAATAAAGTTAGACAAATAAACGCTCAATTAACTGAAAAATATTACGCGACTTGGACAGAAGCCGCGGTTATGAATATTTATTCTGATGGCAAACCATACACGTTTGAATTGACGGGCGCTGGTGCTGCATGAACTGGGTATGGGTAAACAGTTAAAATAAATTCCCCTATGTGTTGTATATGTCATATTACGCAGAGGATTCACGCGCAATAGATGAATACAACACAGATGTATCAAGTTATTCTCTATCGGAACTCATGATGATTGTTGGGCTAACATCCGATGATATGGTAAATCCGCAGGACATACGACAACAAACAGAGGCTCTTATGCGCGAAAATGCTAGAGAACCTCGATTAGTCGCGTTTTTTGCGGATGCTCAATCGGAATTGTTGCAGTATTATTATTCTCTTCATGGTGGCGATGAGGATTCAGATGTCGTCGACACTGCAGAAGAAGAACCATTGATTGAATCTTTCAATGTTCGCGACAGTGGCGCAGGAGATGCGTCGTATCCAGCAGGAGAGAAACAAATAACAAATTGGTGGGAAAATGAAGCCTTAGAACAGGAAGACTCGAACCAAACAAACAAAATTACGCAGAGAAAACAGAAGATTGAAGTATTTGGAAACACCCATGTGCCGATGAACCGCCAACAAATTGCAACCACGGACACTTTTGGTGTGCCAGTAAAACAGGACTCACTGAACCCCAACTTGAAAAACACAATAACCCGATTTGTCAATTTGGACAGTCAATTCCGACAATACACGAATGGTACTGGGTCATCATCCACGGATTACACCCTAGATTTATCAGACACTCTGCGAAACGCCCTCAGCCTGAGGTTATATTCGTTTCAAATACCCTTCAGTTGGTATGCCATTGACGAAGCCTATGGCAACACATGTTTATGGATATATGACGAACCAACAGGAAAAATTGTTGCGGTTTCTGTAGCGTCTGGGAATTATACTCAACTGGCGTTTCAAACCCAATTAAACGCGGCATTTGCAGCAGCTGGGTTTACGTTTGGTGCTGGTCAACCAGTAGAATACAATGCAAACAGCGGAAAAATTACGCTGAAACTTTTCGGCGGGGTGTGGTCTGTTCCGGGGGACGATGGATTCATCATATCGCCATCGACCTACGTAATATTTTTCGATTTCGCTGCGAATCTGCAGTGCACGGCGAATTGTACGAGTAAAAGCAGTCATTATATGAACAACACTCTGGGGTGGATTATGGGATATCGCGAGCCGAATATACGAGTTGTCGCAGAAGGAAACCCTGCGCCGGCAATATTGGATTTAAACGGAACCAAATATTTGATTCTCTCTATTGATGATTATAACCAAAATCATGTGAACAACAGTTTGGTTTCGATCACGCAATATTCAAATACTCTGAAAATGCCGACATATTATTCGCCGGATATTCCCTATACATGTATTCAACCTGTGCCGCAATATTCGCCGATTTCCACATTTTCTTCTTCGGGTGCAGTGGTGGATCCGGTTGCGACGATTGCGGCAGCGACAGGAACAAATGGATTGTTGGTTGCAGGGAAATATGAACACGATTACACGGCTACGCAGGTTGTATTGCCGAGTGCACCGCGAACGTTGACAAATGCTCAGCTGTATACGATCAATTCCGTAAATGCGAACAACAATAATTTAACGAATTATTTGTCGAAAGCTCCGACATCATCGGATATAATGGCGATATTGCCGGTAAAAACATCTGTCGGAGTGCCGACGGGTTCGTTATTGGTTGAATTCAGTGGTTCTCTCCAGGATAACAAACGGACGTATTTTGGACCAGTTAACATAGAACGTATGAAAGTTCAGTTAATGGATGATAAAGGAAATGTGTTGAACATGAATGGCGTGGATTGGTGTGTAACATTGGTGTGTGAATGTTTGTATCAATATTAACGGGATTTGTTTGTTTTACTTCTGATGTTTTGCGGCTTGATCAGAAGTAAAATAGTAACTGGGTTTACTTTGTTGCTTGATGGGTTTGAACTTCATATGTGGTCGCGGATTTAACTGCTGTGGTCATGGATTTAACTGCTGTGGTCATGGATTTAACTGCTGTGGTCGCTGATTCAACTGCAGAATTGTTCTTGTTTGGAATCGTTGGTCCAAAAGTCCAGGTTGATTCCATATCTAACAAATACACAGGTTGACTGGCGTAACGTAGCAGAACGTGGTCCATGGTTAACAATGTGAGTTTTATATTTGTTTATCATCGAAAAAATGAAACAAAAAAACAGAAGTAAATGATGAACAACATCTTACTCGCAATTATGTCTGCAGAACCAGCTGTTGAACCTCAAACAAACTTGAGAAATGAAATATTAAAAATAAAAATAAACAAAATGTTACAGTGGGTGTTTCTCGATGCCCGATATAAAATAAGTATATCAAATGCGGTACTTGATTCCAATGAAGTAAATTACGAGGGATTAGTCAACCTAATGGATAGTAGACCTCGTGGAGAATACAATATTAAATATACAGTGCGTAAGTTAAACGAGTATTTAAAAGTTAACAGCGAATCAACCATGCCTTCTATACAAGCCCTGATTTTGAAATGTTACATTGATTCTTGTGGTGACCAGTATGATCCTGAAGAAATCGTAAAAAATCCCAAACTAGTTCAATTAATAGAAAAAGTTGGAATAAACAATTACATGCATGTGTATCTTGGATACTTGGAAACAATTGAAGATGTATTTAGTTTCTTACAAGGCATTGCTGTCATATGTTGTGAACATCGAATTCCAAACAAAACAGAAATTAATGAATGGGTAAAAAATAATGGACTTGCGTGGGCTCTATCAAAGTCGAAATAAACAAAATGTGTGGTTGTACTTGTATGATTATGTATTTATTTAATTTTTTTATTGGGATGACGACAGAGGTAGGGGCTGTAGATGAAGCCAACAAATAACCAAAGTAAACTGAAGAAAAACATATGTCCGAATAATATAAGTTTTTTCTTGCGACTTGCGATGAATTCAGGAAACATGTTTACAACATCGTCCGCGAAAGCTGCGTTTAATAGTTTTTCTCATGTACCCGGTTGCGGAAGAAATCGCGGGGTGTTGTGGAATCGATCCGGAGTTGGAACGGCAGGAGAGTATGTGAGAACTCGTGCGGCTGTAGCGGCATATTGTACTCCGAACTTGTGTCATCCGAACCCGAATTTCGGATCACAAGGGGTGTATCGGGGCGTTATCACGGCGAATCGTGCGAGAGATATTACAGAAGGGTTTGATAAAACAGAACTATATGTGAATTTGGTTACGGAATTGGATTTGAGTGGTGATGGAGTTGTGTCAGCTGCGCAAGTTTTGCAAAACCAAGAAACTGGCGCATGTCCGACGGAAATTGTTGCGGGTTCTGTGCCATACACGACATATTATGTCGATCCTCTGGGCGAATTGTTTGGAAATACTCCATGTGGTTTGCAAAATTATGTCCAGTTTATGAAGTATAATGTGAGATAGTTAATCGACTTTTGGTCGAAAAAAAACTGAAATAAATTTCCAAACAAACCAGAAGAATAACAACCCAAAGCGCGACACAACAATGGACACATATACCAACGGACTTCAATTCAAGTGCAACCGAGAAATTACAAAAAATGACATAGTGACATTATGCGAATTATTGAGCGCAAGACCAGAGTTTGTTGACACGGTGGAATTTAAACCAGAACCAATTGGTGGAGGAGGTTTTATTTATATTTTCAAAGACCCGAGTCTCAGAGGATATAAAAGTGTAAGATTTCACGCAGATAAATGGCATTGGGTTCGCGAAAATGTCATGACAGAATGGTCGGGAAACCACGAATTAGTATTGAAAGACAAACGAAAGTTTGGTACGTTTTTGAAAGCCTTTCAAGGTGCGCCTGTGTTTACCATAGAAGAATTGAAAATATGGGAAAAATGTTTTGCGCAAATCGGGGTTACTCGCGTTGGACGATATCCGGCGAAAAAATATTTATCCGAGAAAAAGTTTACAAACCATGAACCAGAAGAACAAGTTATATTGATGTAATTAGGCGGTGTCATACCGATCTCCTGTATATATTGTATTTTTGTTCGCGGTAAAATTGAAAAGGTTGTCGCACCTGTCTGTTATATACAAACACAACTCATACCAATGAACAACTCTGACATAATACGTTTAATTGAAGAAGCAACTGCGCCACATTTTCAATTCAACCTGGAAGATGTGTTTGGAGATAGTGGTGATGCACTGCCGGAAACAGAAGAATTAACTGTGTTGCCATTCAAATTAAACGCCAAAAAAACATTACTAAGCAAAACTCGACGACAAGAACTTGTTGAAATCGTGGAAAATCTCGGCATTGCTGGTGTTGGAAAAGTCGAGTACTTTAAAATAAATTGCGTTGGATATTTTATGTTTGTTCATATCGAGCGTAATGTTATTTTGATGTAGATTTTGATGTAGATTTTGGAGGTTGCGACAGTCATTGTAATATCCCTGAAAATATATGAATCCAACCGCAGCAAAAGCAGAAAATATCACGATAAGTATGGCGGATATGACTCGTTTGGGATCTTTTTCTTCTGATTCCGCGGCAGAGGCAGAAGAAAAAACTGCAGAAGTATCAAGAAAGAGAGAAACGCCAAAAGACACCCCGAGAGAAAACACAGGCAGAAGTCAAGTAAGTTCGTTGGTATTCGATGACATATTGCCAGATGAATCGGACGAATTTTCCGCGGTTGGTGGCGACAATTGTGTGACGAGCGGTGGTGCGGCAGCAGCTGTCGGTGAAATCGTCGTCAAACAATACGATCAGATACCGTATAAGAAGTACAATTACAAACAAATCGAGAATGAAATCAATGCGAATTATTTCGATGAACACGAATATTATTCCAGTGCATTGGACATATTGGCGACCTATCTGAGAGGACAGAAAATCGTGTATATGGAGTCGAAAGCTCATTGTGGTATGCAGTTGAATTGTTTGATGATGCCCGCGATATTGTTGTCAACGGCTGCGACGGTGTTGTCGTCCGTGATTGCGAATTATTCCTGGGGAGCAAGTATGATATCCGGAGTCAATGGAGTCATTGCTTTTTTATTGGCAGTTGTAAATTATTTGAAATTAGACGCGACATCAGAAGCACATAAAATATCGTCGCATCAATACGACAAATTGCAGTCGTCTATTGAGTTTCTCTCTGGAACAACGTTGTTGTTCAACAGAGATAAGGAAATTATTCAGGAGAGATTGGACGAGATTGAAAAGAAAATAAGCGAAATCAAAGAGACAAATCAGTTCATTATTCCGAAGGAAATCAGAACACAATATCCGATTATTTATAACACAAATGTGTTTTTGATCATTAAGAAAATCCAGGACATACGCAAACGAAAAATCAATGATCTGAAGGAAATAAAAAACAAAAAGAATTATTTGTTGGCGGTATTAACGTCCAAAGTTATGCGATCGGCGGCGATGGGTGTGGGCGTGGGTATAGGGGCGTCCGATGATGCCGGTGCAGGTGGAGAAGATATACGAGATTTGGAACAAACAATCGACAAATTAATAGAAGAGAAAGATAAATGTGTGAATAATTTGTTGATGTTAAAGTCGGCTTTTTCCATGATCGATGACATGTTTACCCATGAAATGGAAAATGCCGAACGACGAAAACAAATTGGGTATATTTGTTATAATATGCTGTGTTGTGTATTTCGAGTTTTCAGAGAGAAAATATCAGATCCGCGGAAATGTAATCCGTTTATTGAGGAAGTTATGGCGCCATATGGAAGAATGGGAGCGGGATATAATAAACGATGGGGTCGCTCGGGCGGCAGCACCAGTGGGGCAAGTGCAGCGGATGGAGATTCGCAGAAATAAAAGATTGGTGCAATGGCAAATGAATGTATCAGAATAATATAAATGAAAATTCGAGGTCAAAGTCGTAAATGTCGGATAAAACGCAAATGTTTGCGGTCGCGGTCGCGGTCTCGGTCTAGGTTGCGGTCTCGATCGAAACAACATGGAGGTGAACGGTTTAAACCTGCAACAGCACATGATTTAAGAGTGGCTTTATATCATTATACAACTTCGAACACGAATTCTAGATCTCAGAAAACAATTATGGGACATATTAGCACATGGGATGTATCATTAGTAACAGATTTTACAGAGTTATTATCCGGTATTGAAAGAACACATATTATAAACAATGAATTACAAGGAATTGGAGAGTGGGACGTATCACATGTCGTAAATATGACTGACTGTTTTTCATATTGTTTTGAATTCAATCAGCCATTAACCAATTGGAATCCATCATCTGCAACTATTATGACTGCAATGTTTATTGAATGTAAAAAATTTAATCAACCATTAAATCATTGGAACGTATCACATGTTGAAGATATGGCGAACATGTTTGAAAATTGTGCGTTATTCAATCAACCATTGAACGAATGGGATGTATCGCGAGTTGCGAATATGACAAAAATGTTTAAAAATTGTAAAGCATTTAATCAACCATTGTTGGAATGGAATGTATCGCACGTTGAAGATATGGCAAACATGTTTGAAAATTGTGCGATGTTCAATCAACCATTGAACGATTGGGATGTATCGCGAGTTGAAAATATGACAAAAATGTTTGCTGATTGTAAATTATTTAATCAACCATTAAACAATTGGAGAATGAACGCCGAAGTAAATGTGAGTTTAATGTTTTTAAATTGTGAATCGTTTGATCAATCATTGTTGGAATGGAATGTTGAACAAATGTCAAATACACATTCAATGTTTGATGGATGTGCGATTTCAGATGAAAATAATCCTGTAATCGCATTAGAAAATGCGCATCCTGCTGTCCAAAATCCTGGAATTGCTTACCAAGTTCACAACGAATTTAATGATGTTAATAAACAAGAATTGATCTCTTTGCTTGCAGATGTTGTTACTCGGGATTTTTCCACCATGAATAACCCGAATTTTGTAAATTATATAAAACAAAAAATATTGGAAGCTATTGAAACGCATTATACTCCAGAAGAACAACCACCACTTATTACAGCACTGAATGCGTTATATTCAAATTTAGCTATGACAGAAGACAGTCAAATATTGACCGCGGAATATCGGAATTTATATGGAAAAGCTTTGGAATTTATGTTGGAACAACCTGCAGAAGTTGTCAAAGAATATTTACATGCTTACATTCAAGAATGCGCAATGGCATATGGGGCAAATGTGGATGTATCGCAGATAAATATAAATAATATGAGTTGTGTCAAAGGCAGATTTGAGAGGCTTGTCATGTGTATGAAAACCGCCATGTTAGTACAATGTGTTGAAAACCCTGGAAGTGAAAAATGTTTGGAAATATACAAAATCATACTTAAAAAAGTATTTGGTGTTAATATTTCGGATTCCGCTGTGGTTGCCCTGGATAAAAACGAGTTAATTCAAAAATGGAACTCGGAACATTTGGATAATGACGAATACAAAACCGCGAACGGAGTCGGAGACATGACAGAAGATCAACGTCGGGATTTTTTTAGGAACGATTTTATTGAATTTATGCGTTCTGCGTATGAACACAACCAATCATTGACAACTGCGGTACAATCTATGATAGAACAGGAGGCAAATCAATTGGATTTAGCAGGCGTTTTTCGAAACATGATGTTTGGCGGTCGCGTCCGCGGCAGAGGTCTCAGACACGTAACTAGAAAACGATACCGCAGAAATCGTGGACAAAAACGCGTAACCAGACGTCGTAAAATACCTTCTAGAAATATATGAATTACTATTCATCAAACACGTTTGAAACTCCACCCGAAGTTGAAGAACAAACAAATTATTGGGATGTTCCTGCGGCGACAAAGGTGCCAACAAAAAAGAAAAGTGTATCGTTTAATGACATATTGTCAAATATGCAAATGATTGTGGATAAAAATGGGGTATTGCAGCATATAATTCCAAAACCTATGACAGGTGGTGCAGGTGCGGATCCATATGCATATGATGCTGGGATGTACAATCAGCCCATGCCAATTCTAGACAATGGGGTATCTTATCCAGCAGACCCGGTACATCCATCTGTGAAACATAGTTATATTTACAACAAATATTTCGCAAATTATGCGGATCCGCATGCCGTGTTGGAACAACCTGCGGTAAGAGTGCCAAAAACATTGGATGAATATGCCAGAATGTTGTTGGATGACAAACGAGCTCGGCAACAAGAACGAGAGAGAATTGCTCGAGTCAAGTCAACAAAAATGTTATACACACAAATACCTGCAGGGGGAGGTAGTTGTAATGCCGCCGGTGGCTCCAGTTGTGGAGTATTGCGTGCCAGTAGTAATTCTTTGCGAACTATGAATTTGCGGTGATTCCTTTCTTGGTTAACAGAGAGAAACCTAGTTTCGTAGGAATGTAAAATATTTCCTGCGGAGTATTGTAGCCGACGACATGTCATTCAGGCAATATGGTGGAATGCAATATGCACCGAGGCATAACATGGTGTCAAGTAATACAAGTAATGCCGCGGTATTACAGGTAACAACCGGGGTTGGACAGGCGAATTCCTATATTAATTTTTTCAGCGATATTAGTGGAAATGTTGTGTTTCCATTTGATGTGGACATTAGTGGCAATTTGCTCGTAGGTGGAGACGTTGGCGTTGGAGGAAATGTGGACATTAGTGGAAATTTGATTGTCGGTGGAGATCTGATCGTGGATGAAAATTTTTTTGCAGGAGAAACGGTCGTGTATAATACACAGGAGAATGTGAACATCGATGGTCAAATCATCTCTCTTGTGACGATTATATCTTGGTTGGACACATCTGTATCTGGTGCGATTACGGTGAGTTTACCAGCAGGGACTTTTACAGGACAAATAAAAATTCTTGGATATACCAATGGAACATCTGCGGTTACTATTACTGGACCTTTTATAAATGCCCCGAGCATCACAATGACAACGGGTTCACAAACCTTGTCGTTGTTGTGGACAGGGGTTTATTGGATCACAACAGGAGTGTATAATTGGTTAGAAACTGGAGGAAATGTGAATTTTGCGTCGCCGGTTGTGCCAGGTTTGTCATTAACGGGTGCTATTGACACTGTGTATACGACAGCTCCGGCATATTCTGCGACCATGATTGGATATAATTTTTCGGATTCATTCGCGATATTTGGTCCGTTCACTGGAACTAATGTAAATCTTGCGAGCGTATATTTAGAGCCTGGGTCTTATATTTTCAATGCGACCGTTACAGCAACGTCTGGCAGCGCAGCAACCTTGAATGGTGTACTGGAACTTTCAATATTGCCGGGATTTACTTTTGTAACACCGACGTTTTATTCCGCGTTTCCACTGCCATTTTCAGAATATTCCACAGGAAGTTACATGTCGTCTGGTGCCTTATCTCAATCATTCGCGGTGTTAACTGGAGATAATTACACATTGTTTATCAATGGAAACACAGGAGGAATGGCGACGTTAAGTTTTCTAAGTGGGTTTTATAGTTTCACAAAAATTGCGTAAGGGTGCGTGCGGTGTTGGGTTTCTTTCGCGATTAAAAAATTGAGTTTGCAGTCGCAAACGAACTGTTTTCCAAGAAAACTGAAATCACACAAATCACATAAAACGTACACATCAATAAATATAGCACGATGGGACAATTATTTAGTGCCTGCATAGAAGATATAGACGATGATTGGGAAGAGTTAACAGAAGATGAACTGGCGAGAACTGTGTCCATTCTGCAACTGCGTAGTGTCATTTATTTGGTGAATAACGGAACCACAGACTATTTAAAATGGCAAAAGCCAGAGCGATCAAATACGGTAATTAGTGTTAATTATAATTTGTTTGGCAAAACAACAAAAGTTTACAGATGTACCAGAACATTTGCCCCATCCACATTAACAATCGGAACCTTAATTGGGGTTAATAATCTACATTACGAATGCAAAGTTGTATTGTCTGAATACAATTATAAGAAATTTCAGGAATCTATGGAACGGATATATACTGGTGCAAATGGGGTGGGAGTCATTACTGACCTTTAATAATGCATTTATAGGTTACAACAGAGGGATTTTCATGTTTACACATGGGACACACTTTCTGTTTTTTAAACCAATCTGTTAAGCAATACACGCAGAAATTGTGCTTACAATTTGTGTGCAATACGATATAATCATTCATAGTTAATAGACAAATAGAACACTCTTCGGGGAACAATTTTCGCATTTTCGACAGCGGACAATGCAAAGTTGTGGGTTTTATGATGGACATGGGTTCAACATTTGAACTTCGTTTATGGAGATATATTTTATTTCAGTTTTTGCGGTAGCAAACTCGGTTTCGTTTGCTTGCAGTGTTGTGACCGAAAAACTGAAATAAACAATACTGTATGAGTGACAATAGCGCCACCTTTTCTACGATATCGCTAAATATATCAACATTATCCAAACAGGAATTATTGGAAAAGTGTGAACAACTGGGGATTATAAAGTGTAAATCGAAAACGAAATCTGGGTTGATAGAGTTACTGACGCAGAAAAATCATGCATTACCGCAGAGAGAAAATGTATCTCCCTTGAGATATCCAGGAGGTAAAACCCGAGCATGTAAAATAATATACGACATCTTGCTGGAACAATTTGGCGTGGATTTTGTGTCGTCGTGTGACACATTGGTGTCGCCATTCTTTGGGGGAGGTTCGTTTGAATTTTATTTTCAGAACAACAGCAGCGGCGGTTGCAGTCGTGGTGGCGGCGACAGCAACAGAAGATGTAAATTGCTTGTAAATGATAAATTCGCACCTTTGTTCAATTTTTGGACACAAGTAAAAACAAATGCTGTCGAGTTGTGCGATACATTGGACAACATCCCAGAAGTAACAAAAGAAATGTTTGTCGAATGCAGAAATAACATATTGTCATTGGATGCAGATCCCATGCAACAAGCTGTGAACTATTTCATTATTAATCGATGTTCATTTAGTGGAGCAACATTGTCGGGAGGATTTTCAGAGGAAGCTAGTAAAAAACGATGCACACCTTCTGCAGTCGCTAAAATTCGGGCTTTGGATTTGACAGATGTGGATGTGTATGGCTACGATTTCGAGGAATTTTTGGACATGTGCTGCAGTCGCGGGGATTTAGGGGTTGCGTTTGTGTTTGCAGATCCACCGTATTACCTGGAGTCAAAATCCAAATTATATGGAAACAATGGAGACATGCACGAGTCTTTTGATCACGAACGACTGTTTCGAGTCATGGACGGGTTAGCTTCTGGTGGTGGCGTCATCGGTGCATGGAAATGGATAATTACATATAATGATTGCGCGCACATCAGAGAATTATACAAAAAATACGTGATCATTCCTGTGAATTGGAGTTATGGAATGAACAAATCGAAAACATCGTCGGAAATTATTATTGTGTCTCATTACGCGGATGCAGAGGGCGCGTGAGGTGCTCGAGGCATGTAACAGAGATTTGCGGGCAATGTCGCGGGATTATCTAAACTGTAAGGGCTGGGTGTGATGTGTTTTCCGTTTTTTGGTTGACAGGAAACCATGACGGACAAGGTACAAAAACCGCGGGCGTTTTTTCTGGTGTGAATTTTGGTTCGAATCCGAAGTTGTTGTTCACATATAAACAGAGGAACACCAAAATTGCAAATATCTTGTCCCAAATGGTACAGACCTTTGTCCGAAATTTGTATATAATAACAGCCTTTTTCGCGATATAATGCCCCAATAGTTGAGTCTACACAAGTGATATATGTGTCCGCAAAATCCGCGGTATCTCGTTTAATTTGTAACCATTCTGTGTGAGTTACATCCCGATGCATGAATGGTGGTATGTGTCCATTAAATAATGGTCGGGTGTGTGCACCGCCGATGATTTCTTCAAATATTTTTTTGGCGGTTTCGGGTATACGATTTTTCGAACTACCGACCCATTTACCATTGATGGTGTCGTATTTCAACGAACATTGCATCCAATCGGGAGCATTATACTTTTTAATTTCAATAGGCACAGAGGCGCCTGTGTCCGTACAGCAGACAATGTCGTGAGTCATGTTACAACCACCCAATTCTTCTGTGTGTTGGGTATTAAAAGGCGCATTGTTTGATTTATGTCTGCAATGTCGAACAACATTGTAGACTTGAGTTTCGTATTTTTTTCCATTGAGAGAACATCGTGCGCCTTTTTGAATTGTATGGTGGTGGTATGTGACAAGAACTGAGGACAGTGGGAGTTAATGGACTCAGTTTTTTTGCCGTAGCGGCGGGTAAAAAACGTCGGTTGCCTAATGCATAGGGAAAGTCAAAAGTTTAATCGACATCGTTGGTCATCAGTCGACGACATCCAGTGGGGTTTTCTGGCTTTAGCATGTTATTAATATCTTCTGTGGTGAAAATGTAGGGTAAATTTTTCGGTATTGAAAGACTTTCTTTTGGATAACTCATACATCCATATTCGTCGTGCCCAGTGTCATCCAGAGGAATAAAACAAATTCTCTCAACATCTGCGTCACAACATAAACAATTTTGACATGAATAAATATTTCTGCCAATAATTTCGGATATGGCTTCTCTATCACTGCAACATACACAACACGCTACAAAGCAACGCTGATTTTTGAGTTTTTTCATTTCAGCTGGGGTCAAAGTGTAATCTTTTGGCGTCATTAATCTGAATTTTTCGGTAGACATGGTTGAGTTGATAGTGACATTCTGAGGAATTTATTGTGTCAATTTTTGCTGCTGCAAAACAATTTGTTTGCGACCGCACGAGCGGAAAATAGCATAAACAATAATATTGGTGTACATGTATTCTCTGCAAATGGAATATTATTACGCGTTACTGTTGGCATTTCTTCTGGCAAATGGACCTTATCACATCGGAACATTTTTGCAACACATCGCAAAAGTCTATAAATATCGGAAAACCATGAGTGAAATCAAAAAGAGATCGTTTGAAGAAGAGTCAACATCAGCACCGGTCGCGACACCACCGCGACCTTACAAGAATAAATATGAAGACAAATTGGTCAAAATGAATCGCAGTTGGGTGTATACAGAAGAAGATATAAAACGTGAATACGACGAAATGGATTTGCGAATGCAAAAAGACATAATGTCCATTCGAAACACATTGGAAGACATGTCGAATGAATTGGACGACGAGGATTCCGATTCCGATGACAAAATATCCTATTTACCAGAACGACCGTGCGCAACTAATACCAAAACTGCGGAATTATTGAGTAAATTTCCAGGAGTGTCCAAAGTCATGATGCACGAAAAAGATTCTGTGTATGTGCCTCGCAAAGAATTGGAGAAAGAATTGGCGACATTGGAAAATCATGTATTGGCGAAAACCTATCCAGATTCGTTGATTCAATGCGTAAGAACATTGATACAAAACCGAAAATTAGAGGTATACAAAAATAGTTATGTGATGGAATTTACACCTGTTGGCAATGTTGTCATGATTTATTCTGCGAAAAAGGAAAGTTTTGAATATTACGCTGACAAAGTAATTCCCTACGAGTTTTTGGAAGTTGTTGCGAGAAAATATGTAATTGCGAATAATTGTGCGCAAATATATGTCAGAATGGGGGAGGAAATCAAGACTTATAAAATAGTGAATAAAAGCGATTCTGGCGGCACGAATGCAGGGTCTGGTGGTGGGGAGGCTGCTGCGGCGACTGGGGCAGAAAAACAGGCGTCATCTGTGTTTGCGAAATTCAAAAGTTATAATCGAACCAGCGGAGGAACATCCGAGGTTATAAAAAACAGCGGAGATGCCACGAAAAAAACGTCTCTCACTCCCGTAAAACTGCAAGTGGAATTGAAAAATCGGATTAATCGCTATACCTATTTGGGTAAAATATGCAATTTTTCGTTTTTGAAAATCCCACCGAAGGAAACTGTAAATGCCAAAATGAGTGTGTCGTTCGCAGAATATAAACGAAAAATGGCGGCGACGGCTGCTGCAGCCATTGCGCCACCGGATGAAGATGAATCTTTGTTTTCACCATTGTTTTAATCATCAAAGTCGTAATTTTCGACTATATGTTGATTTAATTCCGGATTGCTACAATCAACCAATGTATATCTTGTCGTGCATCTTCTTGAAGAACGGCTAGATAGTTCAACCAAATATGCTCCGCTAGGCATATACATGTCAAGTTTATACAGCTTTATTGAACTTTTTACTTTGTTCGCGACAACATAGGTGCGACTGCCCAAGTTTTGCACAAATTCTGGAGTAGGTTTTTCGTCTTTTTTTGGAAATAAACCCTCGCGATGCAAATATCGCAGGTATTTAGTTCTCTGCATCAGGTATCAGAGTACCCTTAATTCCTTGCCATTCGATGGTTGTATCGTCGATATATTTCAAGTTCCCTTCTGCTGAAATGTTTTTTGAACCTGAAGAGTTTCCCATGATGATTATTGCTAGGAATATAATTTGTAAATTTATTTCAGTTTTTCAGTCGATATTGGTCAACTGAAAAACAATTGTTTGCGACTGCGAAACCCGATTTTGATTAATCAATACAGCAACAGGATCAATAAAAAAATTGCACTGAAACTATATGCCAAATACACGAAAAAAATGTCGTGCATGTCGTTTCATTCCGAAAAATTTGTACAAAACACCCAAACATAGGAGACAACGAGGAGGTGTGATGGGGGCGACAACTGCGGCGAACCCTGAAGAGAGAAACGGGGTATTAGATATGATTGGTGACAGTATAAAACAGGTTGCCGCCAGTGCTGCGAATACAGCAGAAAATGCTGGATTAAAAGTTCTTGGATTGGAACGAGTTGGTGCTGCGCCGACCGCAGACACCACTAGTGCTAGTGGCGTATCGTCTGCCATCGGAAATGCTGCAACAGGAGCCATGACAGGAGTGAATTCAATGCTTGAAAGTCCAGAGGTTCATGACAGTGTTGTTGGAACTGCGAAAGAAACTGCGGAAATTGCCAGTGGATTGTTGGGCGATGTGAACAGAGAATTAAATAATCCAGAAATGAAACGAGAAGTTGGCGAAAGTTTGCGCAATGCAGGAGAATATGGATCTATGTTGGTAGAAGCAGGGAGAGAACCATTCAACAAAGCTGTGGATGTTGCAGCAGAAGCTATTCCACGAGCCACAGGGGCAGCCATATCTGGAGCCATAAAAGTTGGTACGGATGCTTTGGGAGCCATTCCAGGAGTAGGAGGAATTATTGAAATTGGGAAAATCATCAATGATGGATCTCGCGCCGCCAGCGCAGTCGTCCAAGCTGGATCAGAAATCGCAGAAGCTGGATCCGATATGATGGCAACCACGGCGAAAAACATGGACGAACAAATGCAAGAATTGCAGAAACATCGAGACATGAGACAGCGAATCACACAACGAACACATGATTCTATTCAACGATTTCGCGGTGGGGGTGGATCGGTGGCGACAACAAAGAAACGAAGACGAAGAAAAATGTAGGAATCTGAGAAAAATTGAAATGAATTTTTGCAATTTACCAGAAGACATTAAATAGTAAACCGGAAAGCATGTCAATCAGACTTCAAACGGCTCGAGAACATGTGGCGCGCGCGAGGGAGTTGCTTCAAACCACTGAAGCTGTAGTGAACAAAATGAAAGAAGAATCGAAAGCATCCAATGCCCGTTGTGCACATTTTAGGAAAGAACGAATGCGCATCGATTTGCGCATAGGTGTAACAGACATGTTCACTGGTGTGTTCACTGGCTACAAAACGTGCGCTTTTACTAAACTTATCGGTAAATATGGGCGCAAAAATGTCAAAAAGGTGTTGGACCAATGGCAGCGTTTGTCACAAACCAAGTTAGAAGCGGTATTGGCTTCTGGTGGTGACAATCCAATTGTGTGTGGAGTTGTTGAGGGCGTTAATGCTGAAGTTCAAGTGCTACAAGAAAAATATGGGCTGTTTACGCCGGACGAAATTCGATCTGAAATTGCAAATCACATTTTGAATTCGGGGTTGAAACTCATATACACAGAAAAAGACATGTCAGATTATTCGCCTGAAATAGACGCATAAACAAAACGCATAACAATAGAGGAGGTGTACATATTGTATTTTTTGTTGCCCTATGAGCAAAAATTTAATCAAATATTAAAATATAATAAATAGTGTAAATCGTTTTTTAAATTTTTCTATGTTTCTCTCTTTGTGGTTCAGCATAGAAAAATAATCGTGATACAGCATCATTGTTGTTTGAAGTAATAAAAACTGAGACAAAACAAATAAACCTAATCCAGAAGTATCAATTATTCGCGCGTGTACTAAAATGTCATCTGCCAGCACATCAGCAAGATATAATGAAGGAATCCTGGACATGTTGTCTACTATGACAGACATTATGACGAAAAAGAGAGAAACTTTTCGAGCCAAAGCTTATCAAAAGGCATACGAAAGTGTCGCTGGATTGACCTGGGATGTGCGAGGAACTGAGGAAGACATGTCACGATTAGCGGCATTGCCTGGCGTTGGAGCAACAATACTAGTCAAACTGCGAGAATTTATTGCCGCAGGAACTTTGCAAGTAATTGAAGAAGAACGTAATAATCCAGTGACGGTGATTTCCGAAGTCTATGGCATTGGACCAGAAAAGGCAAAAAAACTCGTTGCAGCGGGTATTACATCCATCGCTGAGTTGCAGCAATATGCCGCACAACAACCAGGAGAATTCAACAAATCTCAACTGGCAGGTTTGCGGCATCATGCAGATATAATTCAGAGAATTCCTCGTGCGGAAATCGCCGTGTATGAACAACTGTTTCAGGAGGTTGTGCAAAATGTTATTAGAGCTTCCAATGTTCGCTTGCAAATTGTCGGCAGTTATCGGCGAGGTGCTGCGACATCCGGAGATATTGATGTAATAATCACATCTTCGGATGCCAGTGTTTATGCCAAGTTTTTGGACGAATTACTGCGTCGAGGAATCATTATTGAAGTGTTATCCAGAGGAAATACGAAATGTTTGGTAATTACGCGATTGGGCGGCGGTGGTGCGACTGCTAGACGTGTGGATTTCTTGTTTACACCCCCGGAAGAATATGCTTATGCAATCTTGTATTTTACTGGAAGTAAATTGTTCAACATTGCCATGAGAAACCATATATTGGAAATGGGATACACGATCAATGAACACCGAATGATACCTGTCGGCGGAGGCGTGGAAATTTCGGCTGCAACAGAAGAAGATATATTTCGATTTGTTGGATTGGAATATCGCGCGCCCGGCGACCGGGTTGATGGGCGCTCGGTGTCCGTTGTGCGGCGTTGCGCGCCCCCACTGGGGGCGCCAGAGGTTGCAAACGTCATACAGAATTTTCGAGCAGGAGGAGTAAAACAATTACGCAAAGTTCCTGCAAAAATCATCAGTCAAGTGATTACCACTGCAGATGATGCGTATCATAATACTGAAAATCCTCTGTTAACTGATGGGGAATATGATGTTATTCGTGGATATGCGGATGCAAATGTTGCAGGGGTTGCTGGAAAAGTCGGCGCACCTGTCACAGATGGGGACGATGTTGTGTTGCCATTTGTTATGCCATCGCTGGATAAAATCGGAGATGTTGGAAAATGGTTACAGAGAGAAATTGGGCGCTGCGGGGGAGAACATTTGCGAGACATGGACATTGTTGTGTCTTGTAAATTGGATGGATGCAGCATATTGTATGATGCTCGGGAAGGTGGTGCGCTGGCGCTATATACCCGAGGTGGTGGTATATATGGCAAAGATGTGTCGGCTTGCTTGCGGTATTTGAGTCCACACATGTTTCCGAAAATTTACAATGTGGTTATTCGAGGAGAATTGATACTCTCTCGCAAATCATTCGCGGCAATTCGGGAATTGACTGGAGATAAATATTCCAGTTCCAGAAATGCCGTGGTTGGAATTATGAAAAAAATCTGTGGTTGTGTGAAGGATGGGGTGCCATTACCGAAGGATGTCGCAGCATGTGTTCCGATGGTGGAATTTGTTGGATATGAGTTGGTGTATCCAACTATGCATCCGGTAACACAAATGACAACGTTGAGTGCCATGTTTACGGCATCTGGTGGCGGGGCGGGGGCAGGTGGCGGTGTGGTACCGCACGTCATTGCAACTGTGGCAGAGGCTTCTGACCCAAATTGGAATTCGCGTGTTTTATTAAACTGGAGAGAACAGGGGAAATATGACATGGATGGAATTGTTATGTGGTTGAATGTCGAATGTCCGGCTGTGGAAGGACAGGCTGTCGTTGGCGCCGGCGTCGGTGCTGGCAAAGTTTCGATGTTGAAACACAAAATTGCCTTTAAATTAGCAACAGCGGATCAACGAGCAGAAACTCGTGTGTTGGATGTTATTTGGACTCCCAGCAGATATGGATATGCAAAGCCGAGAATTCAAGTGGAACCGGTGACGATTTCTGGATGTGAATTTAATTATGCTACTGGAAATAACGCCAGATTTATTGTGGATAACAAAATCGGTCCAGGAGCTGTTGTTGTATTAGCCAGAAATAAAGATGTCATTCCTGGAATTGTGGAAGTTTTGTCCCCAGCTGGGTGTGGTTTATTACCACCAGATGGCACGTATTCTTGGACGAGTACAGGGGCAGATATTGTCATTTCTGGGGATATTGCAGCGGATCCGGATGTAATAACGAAACGTATTGTGCATTTCTTTACGACCATTGGTGTCGAAGGGTTAAAAGCTGCTACGGCTCGGAAATTCGTAGATGCCGGGTATGTGTCCGTCGCAGATATTGTTGGATTATCTGCGGACGAAATCGCGGCTGTTCCGGGAATTGGAAAAGGAAATGCGGTGACGTTGCATGGACGAATTCGCGGATGTATTACATCGGCTACTCCGGTTCAATTAATGATTGGATCCCAGGCATTTGGTCGTGGATTAGGCAGCAAATTGGGAGATATTTTGTCGACTTTCCCAGATGTATTTTGCGGTCGTGGTCGCGGCAGGGGCGTAACTGTTGCGGAAATTGCAAGCATAGATGGAATCGGTGAGGGAACCGCGGCGCAATTTATAGAAGGAATTCCCGCGTTCAAAGAATTTGTTTGTGACATTGGTCGCCGAGACGTGGTTGCATCGGTGGCTTCTGTCGCGGCTAGTGCGGCTTCGGCTGCTGGTGTGGTTGGAGGAAAACTCGCAGGAGTTCATGTGGTTGTTACAGGAGGTTTTGCGGATAAGTCATTGAAATCTGTGATTGAATCTGCTGGCGGGATAATTGAAAAAAGCGTGACTCGGGCGGCAACCGTGTTGATATCCAAAAACAAAGGTTCGACAAAAGATGCTGAAGCAGAGAGAAAAGGCGTGCCGATTATGACAGAAGAGGAATTCAAATTGAAGTATGGATTGTAACACAAGTATAATATATGCCATATTGTAAACGCGGAACTAGAAAAAATAAGCAAGGAGATTGTGTTCCTTATGTGAAAAAGTTGGAATTGGGGTTACAGTCGAAACCGATTTTTTCTCGAATTGGGAAATTAAATAATAATTCCACAAAACGCAAACATGCAAAACCGAGAATGAGTAAAATAGACAATATATTTGTTCAATTGCCCAGCACCAAAAGAGGAAGTTTGCTTCTTTCAATAACATATGAAGATGGATCAATCATATTAATCACAAAAAAAGGTGATACAATTGCATGAAAAATAAATGCAGAACGGCGTTTGCACAAAACATTGGTGTCATTAAATCGTGCATTAGTTGAAAAGAAATTAACCCCTATTGATGGGCATCATTTTGCTGAGAAATTTGTAGATAATCCAACTATAATTGACACAACAAGACATGGAAATCGAAATTATGAGAAAACCGATGTAAACGAACTATTGGATCCAATTTCTTCACAACCTGAGTGGAATTTATGGAAAGACGAAACGCAAATATAATACACACACACAAACCATATAAACATAACTGAAGTATAAATTATATTGGTCGTATATATGTCCATTTTGTCGGCATCTTTTTTCCGTTCTCTGGCAACCGTGAACATCTCTCTCGGGGCACTTGATACGACATCTCCTTATTGGGGATGTTTTCAGGAGTTTCAAGTCAAATTCAACAAACAATATACATTGACGGAAATTGAAGACCGATTCGCTGTGTTTAGAGAGAATTACAAGACGATTGAAGCCCATAATTCAGCGGCAAACGCGACGTTTACCATGGGAGTGAACCAATTTACGGATTTAACAGCAGAAGAATTCTCGAATTATGTCAATTTATCAAGTGGCAAGCGCAGGGTTGATGGTGCAGTGGATGATTGGGTTTCCTGGGTGGATGTTGCTGTAGACTCATCAGGTGAGGACGCGATTGGATCATTCGGATGTGTTCCTATGAAAAATCAAACAAGTTATGGAGTGGAAGTACCTGTAGCGTTTGACTGGAGAGAAAAGGGAGTTGTGTCTGCTGTAAGAAATCAAGGGCAATGTGGTTCCTGTTGGGCATTTGCAACAACTGCGAATGCCGAGAGTGTTGTCGCCATACATGGTGGAGAATTGTTAGATTTATCGGAACAATATTTGGTGGATTGCGCGACAGGTGTGGGATACTTTAATCAGGGATGTGATGGGGGAAATCCGGATTCAGCCCTGAAGTATATGATTCAACATGGGCAATATTTGGAATCTGGGTATCCCTATGTGTCTGGTGTGACAAAAGTTGCAGGAAAATGCCAGGGCGTTGGTGGAGCACAAGACATGGAATTTCACGAATGTGTAGATGTTCCTGCAGGAAATCAACGGGCACTGTTGTCAGCTGTTGTCGGTCAGCCAGTAGTAGTTGCTTTATCAGCGGATTCTCGGTATTTTCAGTCGTATTCATCGGGAATTATTACATCGCCGGGTTGTTCAACGACCCTGAACCATGCTGTAGAAATTGTTGGCTATGGTGTGGAAGCTGGAATCAAATATTGGACAGTTCGAAATTCATGGGATACCACCTGGGGTGAGGCTGGATATGTTCGTATTGCTCGTTCGGATAGTGTCAACGACTTGGGAGTGTGTGGTATTGCCTCGGAACCAAGTTATCTGGTGATTTAATTGTCTTGTCGGTTCGGAAAAAGTAAACAGAAAGAAAAATACTATGTGTGCAGATTTGTTTAACACATAGTATTTTTAGTTAGTCATTTTCAGGCACATCTGCATCCAGGTCCGCAGCAGGCATTGGTATTCCATCTGCAAAAGGTTGTTTGATGTGGGTATACAAAGCTTTGTAAATGGGTTGCAACACTCTGCCGTTATCGTCATCCAAGGACAACAACCGGGCATATAATTCATCGTATTTCGCCTCAGTGATGGCACTTAAGGTTCGAGGTTGTTGTTTGCGCCATACACACATGCGATCAAATAAACGCATCAAGATTTTGTTTGCGAGTTTGTAAATAATTTGAGTAGTGGCTCTTATCCAGACATTTCCAGATGGTTGTGTGGTTGGTGTGGTTGGCGGCGGGACCACAGCAGAAGAGTCTGTATATACATAAATTATAGCCGCATGATGTTGAGTAAAAGCTTTGCATGGCAGCCGATCTCCTGAAGTCGATGTATGTTCAGTATATATGTCGAATAATTTGAGAAATATTTTCGACAGAGGTTCACAAAAACTTGCGGTAATCATGTCGTCTGAAACCGGCAAAGTTTCTGCGTTAATTGAGTCAATTAATTGAGAATAATTCACAGAAGGATGTGACGTTGGTGGTTGTCGATTCAGCCATTTTGCGTAATTCAGGCGGCGATTCCGAAATGCTCCTGAACTGCGTAATTCTGTTACTTGAGTTTCAAGTTTGATGACCTTTTTGGCTAAATGCATCAATAAATTATGCATTCTCTGAGGATCCATTTGAACAAATGTGTCTGTTAATTCTCGAATGGACACATCATCTGAGGTAGAAGCAGCAAAAGCTCGATACATGGGTTCACAGGTTACGTTGTGTTTGTTCAACTGAGATCGATCTTTGTACGTACGTTTGCACCATCGGCAGCGCATACCGGAAACTCGAATAATCATATCCGGCGGTTCTTTGTTCATCATAATTAACATATAGCGGGGTTTTAGTTCTCAGTTTTATCAATCGACCCAGGTTTCCCACACATTTGTTTGGTCGACCCTACAATGTTCAGGAAAAACTGAAATAATTATACACGCCACAATATAGTTTAGAACCATATTTGTTATCAATGACTACATTAACCATTGAAATCAGTCCAAACACACACATTCAAGTGCTTGCCTCGTGCAATAAAATCGCATTTCTGTCAGAAATAAAAAGCAAGGTATGCAAAATTATATATGTAACCGCAAAATACAATGAATTTGGTCCAGAAGAATTAATGGAATATTTCGATATTTCTACAATGGAAGGAGACATTAAATTCGAGTTTTTCACCCGAGGAGATTTCTCTTATGGAGATTTTTGGAACAACTGTTGTGTAAAAATAACCGGAGTGTTATGCGGCAATAAAATAGACAAAAACATTACATTGCCTTTAATTGAATGGTGTAGACAGCAGTTGTTGTTGAAACATGTACAGGACACCCGATTGAATGGTTGGATGCAAAGTTTGCAGTCGCAAACGAATTGAGGCGGTTGGCAGCAGTCGCAAACTTTAATTCTGCGATATATTTATGCCACAACGCATATCAATGATCATATCGAATGGGAACAGTCCTCACCCGAGTCTATTAACAGGAATGAGTGCTCCTGGGGCAAATCCCAGCGCATCGGCTCCGCAAGCTCCGTCTTCTCTCAATGCCAGCATGATTAAACGAATTCATGGAGTTCGTCCAGGATGTGGTTCGTGTGGGCGACATTAATGGGTTTATTTTTTCTTTTCCGAAGGAAAACAGAAGAGAAAAAATAAACGGATGTGGTGAGCGCACACTACACCGTCGACGACACCCATAAACTTGCAGGAAAGGCGCATTGTAGTGGATATGATCCGGTGGGAGTTTGTAGGTAATGATCCGAGGGTGAATCGACAATAACATCGTGCGATGCCGTATAACAGTTGCAGGGGGCATATCGTCGTATTTCGTTGGCGGTTACAGATGCTTGCACAGAGGAATCCAGAAATTCAATGGTGTATATTGCCGAACTACCTGTGCCCGATACAGAGAGAATTTCGGCTTTAGAATATCGATGTAAACATCCGGTTTTCCCAGAAGAACATTGATTGTCCGGGTCAGCTGTGTTAATTGCGAATACGATTTGTCCGACTTGGAACGAACAATCCCCTTCTGGATAGGGTTGCCACAGAGGATTTCCATAAATTTGTCTGGTTTGTTCGAGCACATTCGGACCACAATCGCAGCCGGATACAATGTTTGTTTTGGTCGTTTTGCCGCCATATACAGGAAAAGCTGGATTAAACACGATCGGTCTTCCGAAATACGGTGGAATTACTCCGCGTTTCAAGGGTCCTTTACCTTTCAAACGATTGAGATATCGATCATACGAATTGTGTTTGATATCGCAACCAACTCCCCCAGGAGTTTGACAACCAGGGCGACTGGAGGTGACAGATGTGTGTCTGCGATTTAGGGCGCAATTTGTGCCCGTTGGCACGGTTGCTCGCTGCACGCTCGGAACAGGACGGTCGCTCATTTGGTTCCAACAAACTCCATGAGTTGCCGCGGTTGGTTGTTTATATGCTGTCAATGGACCGATGTTTGCTGTATACAGAGATGCTGGAACACGCACAGTGTTTTGAATAAGTTTCAGACGTTGGTATTGATCTGCAGGGGTTTGACCAGTAAGATTTGTGTTGCAACTGCGTTCGCGGTAATAAAACGGAGGTAATCCGAAAATTTTAGCTTCCGGAACGTTGAAAACAATCGAAGTTAAACCGCAAAGTTGTTGGTTTGACATGGCTATAATAATTGCAGAATATATAAAATGTTTACTCTATCAGGAGCATTTAGTTCAAACGTAAAAGCTTATCCAACAAATCGTTTGCATAAAGCCACGAATTACAGCACCATGTTTGATACGGTATTGTTGCCGTATAACAAGGAATACGACGGGTGTTCTAGCAATTTTTGTTACACAACCAGCAAAGGCACGTTCATTTACAAACCACACGCAGATGTTGGGATGGTTGGCAGAAGTGCCGCGGGATATTTATCACAGAGAAAGAGAATGTAACTGCTGTGGTGCTATGCAGTGTATTACTGAAAAATGAAAATAAATAAAAAAATAAATTATAATATTTTGTCACAGATGCGTTTCTGTGATAAAATACATGGGTGTTGCAAAGACGACATGATGCAATTTTATCCATGGTGTATAAACCCTGAAGCGAATTGTTATAAACAAACATTTGAGAGAAAAACTTAATGGATTTGAACTCGAGCATTTTTCAATTGACCAGGCGAGCGGGGCTTGCCCCCGCCGCTTAGAACAATGAAAGGAGGGGTCGTAGGGGAACCTTGGTTCCCTACAAAAAACTGAAACGATTTTTTATTGTCTGGCGGAAGACATCAACCGCAAACAGAGAAATGTCAAGTTCAACCGCATACACAAACACAAATGAATTATCCATGGTTCATTCGAGCTTGGAATTTTCCGAAGATGTAATTAAAACTCATATTAGAGGTGAACTTGTCGACACAAATGAGGACTATAGGTTAGATATGCCCAGAGGAAGTAAATTAGGTTTGTTGAAAATTCGCACAGATCGGGTGGATTATATCACAGCAGATCCAATTCACATTTTGTTTACATTGGACATTTCTGGGTCCATGATTGAGATGAATTCCGTGGATGATCTGAAGAGTAAATTGGATTATATTAAAGAAACTGTGACAAATGTTGTTGGGTATTTGCAAAATGTCGCAGTGGCGGCAGCGGCATCAGAAACACTCATCACGATTTCTTGTATTGTATTTAACGATGTACCGACGTTGTTATTTTCGAATATAAAAATTTCGGGTTCGGGTGCGGTGGCAGCGAGTGCTGCAGCGGAACTAGAACAACATATGCAGAACTTATGGAACATTCAACCGCATGGTGAAACAAATATTTGCGCGGCATTGGAATTAATGTATCATCATATAGCTGCGCATATTGTCCAACATCCTGGGAAAACCGCGGGAGGAAAATGGTATCATTTGTTCATGACAGATGGCATTCAAACAGATGGTTCCCTGAAAATCGATGCGATATATGGTTGGTTTCGGCACTTAAATGGTGGAACCGTCACTGGGTGTGGACGGGTAAAACACTATTTGATTGGCATGGGTCCGAGTCATAATTTCGAATTTATGAAAGATTGTGTACTTATGTTTGGCAATGGTGGATGTTGTGAATATTATTACTTAGACAGAAGTGCTCATTCGGGATTCGTGTATGGAGAAATCATGCACGATATTATTCATTCTGTATACTCTTCTGTTGTCATTAGCATTCAAAATGGTTTGATTTACAACATTCACACGAATCAATATTGTTCATCGTTGCGCGTTGGAAATTTATTGAGCGACACAGAACGCATGTATTATGTTATTTCCGCCGAACCAAACCGATGTGTAGTAGAAATACGAGGAATGGAACAAGATAGTGTCGTGACTAATTTGATATCATCGTGTCGAATCCCAGGAGTGTTGCAAGATGTTTCTGCGCATGTATTGAAACTACACACAACTCATTTAATACAACAATTGTGTCAAACAAAATATAAATACGAGGTTGGTCCAGAACTAGAGAGAAACAGTAGTTATAACGCAAAATACAATCAAATGTTGAATGCCATAGAAGATTTAATAAATGAATGTAAAAATGCCACGTGCATAGTACCTGCGAATGCAAATATGCTCACACAACTTATCCGAGATTTGCGAGTGTGTTATACGACGATGGGTTCGCGAATGCAACAAATGTTTTGTAATGCACGTATTGTGTCTGCAGCACAACATAGATGTTATTATGCTGCGGCGACGTCCAATGTAGATGTCGCAGCTGAATCACATCAAATGCACACAATTCGTGCGGTTTCAAGCGGTAGTGTCGGCAGCAGCCATTCGTTGGTATTGTAAAGCTTGTTGTATTGCCTGATCATTGTAAATAGTTTGTGCATAATCCACGGCATATTCCCCGGACATACGAATATATGGGTTGCGAGCAATCGCAGCTTTGTATTTTTCAATGGTTTCTGGACTCCATTGCCATCGATGATGCATATTAAAATAATCAATCTCTTCTGGGGTTGTCTGTTGCTGAAGAATGTTTGTGTCAAATACCGTTTGACGGTTCATGGTTTGTTGCAATTTCAAGAAATCCATAACGTTTTGTGGCAATCCAAACTGGATGTCCGAGAGAAACCCTTCTTTTTTTGCCGAGTTCTCTCCCGATTGAACAGAAGATAAATGCATGACTTGAAACAAAATGATGCTAATGGCGATCAGTCCTGCACCAGCCAGACGCATTTCGCGGGTTTTACTTCGGAAGACTAAAAAATAACTTGTTGCCACCAAGATGCCGATCCCCAGAGGATTGTTAAAAACTGCGACGAGAACTGAAGGAATTCCATACACAAGTATCCACAAGGCTGTTGCCGCGCCGATTGCAGAGAGAAATGTTCGATTGGATATTTGTTGTATGCCGTGGCTGATTGTGTGCGCGGCATTTTTCATCATTGTTTTCGCAGATTTCACAGAGACATTTACCATATAAAATGCCGCGATATTGTATAATGAAACATCTGTTAGTTACTGGGATTATTATTCTAAAAGTTGCCTTTATTATATTGGCATTGTGGTTTTTATATGCAGAACATAAACTGAAGGATAAAAAATTGGCTGCGACGTTGGAATATTGGAAAGACAGAGTGGAGTTTATGTTTACCATATCCATGTCGTTTTTGTTGATTTATATTTTTCAACCACGCCACAACCGATTAGGAGAGATGGATTATGAAACCCGTGTATTATTTTATTTGTTTGGATACATTCTGTTAATTACTGCGGATTGGCGGGATTTTGTGCATGAATCAAAGTGGTTTGGATTATTACAGAAGGTTGTTGGAAACAAACACAACGATTGATTTGTCCGCCAATATTTCATGTTTGACATTGGTTTGTTTTAATAAGTAATGCAACATTCGTTCTCTATCGTCTTTTGAATACCAAAATGTGTCGGTTGATGGGTTTCCGTTCCACATTATTTCGACAACAATCGCGTTGTCGGGTTTTATCAGTATTTTAATTATATTGTATGTACTAACAGGGGGATCGTGCACCATACGCTTACTTTTTACTTCCATTGTGAATGTTTCCAAATTGGTCACAACGCGCGCTTCACCATCTTCGTATGTAAATATGTGTTCAGGTTTAGAGGTTGCCATATGGTCTTTGTTGTTTTGAGTATTCCACAATGACATTTTCAATTTTTTCTTTGTTTTCGCTGGCGGTTAACAGAAAAAAAACGACTTAATTATGCATTATGCAATTAAACCGCGGTATAACTTGCGACTCCTCCGGTGGATCCAAACCCACCTTCACCACGAGTTGTCACAGATAATTTGGATTCATCATCGACCAATTCAACAATGATTGGAACCAATCCTGGCGCGCAAATCTGAAGAAGTCGGTCAAATTTATTAATAACTGCAGTATCACGTATTACATCAAATGCTCCCACAATGTTTCCACGATATCCCGAGTCAATAATTCCGACATTGTTTGCCAACCGTACATTTGTTTTGGAAATGCTTGACCGAGGATATAAATAAAACGCGGATGGATAATAATTGTAAAATCCGGAACTGCCTAATTCATCTCTGAAAAACATTGCTTCACATTTAATTTGATGGTTTAACTTCTCAGATATTGGGTAAGATATAAAATGTGTTCTGCTACCATTTACGCCATTCATAACTTGCGATTTTGGTACCAACAAATCGAATCCAGCATTAGGATATTCAGAAGTATTTACTTCATAATTGTGTTTTGCAATGTGCTCGCGGAGCACCTCCATAAATTCAGGGTCCGTTTTGGCTTCACCAGTGACAGCCACGCGCAATTTCATATGAGGTTTGTTGCGAAAGTCTGTCATATCGTTCAATACCTAAATCGGTAAAAATGTCTTTAAATTAATTATTAGCTGATCAGTTGAACCATTCTCTCTGCAAGTCTGCCATGGAAACAGAAGTAATGGTCATATGTCGCATGAATTCACCGGTTTCTTCCGACAGTATTTTGTCAACCGCGGCGGAGAGAACCGCGATGGACACACGTTTGGTGTAATCTGGGTGAATATTTGCAAGTAATAATGTCAATATTTTTCCGACAGCAGATGATTGTGTTGCGGGATGTAACTTGTGAATGCAGCCGAAAATGTGAATAAACATGACACTGACTTCAAAAGTTGACCAAGATGGAGCCGATGTGGCGATCATTGATAGAAGTTGTGTGCGAGTTTTATTAATTAACGGATGCACAGCGTGAGCAACATTTGTGGCGAAAGTTGTGCGAGCAGGGGGTTGTAATAAACTCAACACAGGCATGTTTCTGACATATCCTTCGCAAAACTCCACCGCCATCAGAGGTTGAATGGTTGTCAAATTATGTCGTTCCATGTGATACAATAAATGCAATTCCAGAGGAATATGTGAAAATATGTGAATATCTTGCAACAATTGGGGTAAATGGTGCGCAGGATCGCACGCGATGTCCGCTGTGTCCACCAAATAGGCTCCATGTAACTGGGGTTCATGTGTTATGTGTGGACACCGAAACAGAATGTGATCTGAAGACAAATTAAAATAAGTAAGTTCAGCGCGTTCTGCCACCAAGAGAGAAGCCAGAATAGATTGAAATAGTTGCAAAATTGTGAAAACGGTCTCTCTGATGGATTTCTGGCGTTGCAGTACATCGACTAAATCATACCCAGGAGGATCATAATAGGTCGACAAGAAGTTGCCGGTTGCTGGTTGAATGGGTACGAATTCGTCATGAATATGAAAATGATTGTCGTATGTGTGTGGCGCGATTGTGCGCAGTTTCGCGGCGGTATCGCGTTCTCTCTCAGAAGATGTTATGCGAGTTTCTGTTTTTTCGGCGTTCCGATTGGGCATCGAATGTGTTGGTTGCGTCGATTGCAGAGGTATAGTTGAAACATGTATCGTCGATTTCATGTGTTATTCAGGGGGTATATTGTATTTTGTTGTATTATTTTTATTTCAAGTTTGCTGCGCTGTTTGCGTCGTTTAATGGCGAGCTGAACCTGAAATAAAAAACTAATGATATTTATGTAGTGCATTCGGGGCTTGCTGTTGTCTTCTTTAGGGATTTATTCCAATATTTTTTGCAGTTTGGATTGAATGAATGCGAATTCCTCTGGATGGGATTCTTTAAACCTAGAATAATTATAAGTTCCAATTTCTTTTTTGCCATCGTACAACACAATGGTTGTTTTCTTGCCATAAAAATCTGATGCAGTGAGTGGTGCCACCAAACCTTGTTTTCGAATGAAAGCTTTGCCGGTTTCAAACTTTTTGAATGATTTTGTTTCACCTAAATATGTTTTGTTGTTGGACGTTTCTGCTATCGGCATTTCCGACATATACATGACATCCATGGAATTTGAGTTACTTTTACTAATATAACTTACCTGATATCGTCCCCCACTGTATTCGACATAAACTCTGATAAAATCTTTTTTAATATCCATGTAAATGGTTATTTTTGTGATTTGAACATTGTTTCTTGGTCTGCCTCGTTTCACAGATGTAGGAATAATAATGTGTGGTTCAGAAGCTGTGTCCATAATTTTAGGTTTGCGTTTTGCTGTTTTCCGCAAATGTGTTTCAGTTTTTGCCGTCGCAAAAACGCCTGTTTGTTTTACAAACCCAGTTTTTGCAACGCAATCTTTTCCAACTCTGCGAGTTCCATTTTTACAACGCGGAAGTTTTGTTGGCATACATTTGTTTGTTATTATTTTTTCATTCGAGAGAAACTAAACCTGAAATAAAAAACGGATAGTATTGTTGTATTCGGGTGACGAACTCAAACATCGTAATCAGAGGGATTGTATATTCCATCAAACGATATGTTCATTTTTCTGGCAATAGCGTCGCAAGTGGATTCGCGAAATTGCAGAGGCATTCCCAATGAACACCACCATAAATAGAAAAGTTGCATATGTTCAATTTGTCCCACGGGTCCATCCGGACCGTTTTTCAGTGCCATAAACACTGCAAATATTCCGAAGGTTGACGTAATTCCATTTAGTTCCAACCGCCCACCTTCATGTTCTAGCACAACTATTACATTACGTAACAAACCTATTGCAGCTGGACCAAGTCCTGGTATACGATCTTCCGTTAAATCTCCCGTCATTTTCCGGTTTAAAAACTCGGCTAATCTATCTGGATTTGTATTGGCGTTTTTCGGATGATAAAGACCGCGAATCATTTGTTTGTTGGTTTCATTGTTGGTTGCGTTATGTGTTTCAGTTTTCTCTTTTGCCACAACAAACAAAGTTTTTCTCTCTTGGAACAACTTATGTTTAATTAACTGAGGTTGGGACAAGAAAGAAAAACAGAACACACAAAAAACGTTCGACCGCCGCAACCACATCGGCAAACTCAGTTTTCCTGAGAAAACGTTCGTTTGCGACTTGCAAACTCAGTTTCCACCCCTATTGCGGCGATGTGGCGGCACGTATACTCCGCTGGACACAGAAGATAATATGTGTATTGGAACTGTTTGTTCTGGCACTAATTGTATTGGTTGTTTATTTACCGGGGCAGTCGCGGCAACCGGAAAGAAGTGATCTTTTGAATAAATTTTTCCAGAACGCTTGAATGTTTTATTGATATGTTGTTCTTGTTCTGCCAATTCTTCGTAGGTTCGCCATTGAATGTTATGAATGTTTTCTAATTTGGCAGATTCCGGTGGTTGTAACTGCAAAGTTTCACTGCCACCTGGAATATGAACAATAAACAAAATCATAGTCGTTAAGGGTTTGTAATATTTTTGTATTTTCGGGCGAGACTGGGCATCAAATTCCAACCCGGTTTCTTCTTTTAATTCTCGAAAAGCCGCTTCCAACGGCGATTCATCCTGTAAAATCGAGCCCTTTGGTACCCCTATGTTGTGCCCATATTGATTATTAATTGTCAACAATTTCTGGTGAATTGGATCAATAATTAATATTCCAGCCTTTTTCAGAGCCGTGAATGTGTGTGATTTTTCTTGTGTTTGTTGCATTTTTATGCAGTATTTTTGTGTTTCCGGCTCAAGAATTGGTATGATTGATAGAGGACGTTATGTGAAATACACTGAATCACATAAATCCGTTTCAGTTTTTTTCCGAACCGGAGTTCGCTGTTCGAAAAGGTTTATGTCGCCGCCCACCAACACGCTCACCACATGGTGTTGGTATTGTGCCACCACATGTCATCCCCTGGTCGAACATTATACACCGCGCGAAATATTTCCGAACGAGACAGCGGCACATTACACCGATATTTATCCAGAGGATGTGGATTGGTTTTCAATTGTGCAGAGAGAGCTCGCGCGCTGACATATTGTTTTTGCTGAAAGGCGAAATAGGTATAAAAAGCTTCGAATCCCAAATACCGAATTGGCACCAAATCTGCGTTTTTTTCCTGGAAATCCCGCAAATATTCGTCACAAACGGCTAAACTTTGTATATCGGCTAAATCTTCGCCGATACCAATGGCTGCATCAAACTTGATTCCATCTCTCGCAGCAAATTCCTCATATTGTTTCACAACATCTGCCTGAACTCGTTTGTATCGCGCGCGATCTGCCGCCGTCCACCAATCATGCAGATTTCCATCCCAGCCATATTTGCTGCCCCAATCATCGAATCCATGTCCCAATTCGTGAGCAATCGTGAACCCAACATGAGCTAAATTATACTCAATCCCGCGTTCTTCCAGATCAACAAACGGGCGTTGAATATAACCGAGGTTAATGTAAATTCGATTTAATCCAGCCGTATAAGATGCGTTTACAACATAGGCTTGGGAACCAACCATTTTTACAGGATAATTTGTCCAATCCATCAGAGGAATGTCAATAATTCCGCGTCCTTCCAGTTCCACAAATCGCGCGTGACGCCATGCGGTAATTTTTGCCATATTTTCCTGAAGAGATGCCGCGGCATAGGTTAAATCTGGGTCTGGTCGCAAAGCATCCGGTTTTCCATAAATAAATGCGCATTTTGCGAGTTTTTTCAGGGCATATGCCCGGGTTTTCGGTGCTAACCAGGTGTTGCGACTGAGAATGTTGTGAAAGACAATCTTCAGATCTTCACACATGACTTGAACATATTTCATGGCTTGGGGGTTTTCATAGGCGGCGACGTATTGTTCCGTCAGAAAGGTGTTGAATGGAATGGAGAGATACAAAGCTGCGCTGACCGCGCGCGTATTATTGATGGATTGTTGTCCACGTTCAAATTTCCCGGCATAATCAAACACAATGGTTTCCCATCCACGGGTGATTCGCACCAATTGCCGAAGTTGTATAAATAACCAATAAGATTCCCAGGCTGATTCAGACCATTTTTCCACGAGAGTTTTCGACATGCATTTCAGAAACGCGGGATTGGATGTGATGTAAAACGGAGGGGTTTGTGTGAATCCCAAGTCTCGAGCAAATTCTACCCATGGAATGCCAGTTCTCTCTTCAGATTCTTGGGAAGTAATTTTGTTGTAAGTTTCAGACGGTCCCGATCTTGTAGCGGTGTTTCCAGCTGTACAACCGAGGGCATCCAGAATCGAAAGTTCCACGGAATACACATCTTCTCCAGCATGGGCATTTTCTGCCGCACGACCAGGCAAACACACATTCATAATTCGTTGAACAAAACGTTTGTACGTCGCGCGATATCGGTGTTTATAGGCGGCGTCTTTGGGAGTATCTGTTGGATCGTCGAAATACACATTGATGTCAATAATTCCGAATTGTGCAGGAGATAAATAGGATCGGTACGTTGTGTTGTGTTTTTCATCAGGATTCATGGACCAAACAATCGGGGCATAGGCGGAAATCGTTTCATCTTGGTTGATTTTTGCGAGTAATTTCCAGGGGGTTGTGTCAGTGTGTTTGTAATCTTGGAATTCTTCCAGGATTTGTTTGGCTCGGTTCCGCGAGTGTTTTTGGGGATTCATCGCCACAATGGTTTTGTAATAATTGCGAATATTTGTGGCGAGTTTCTCTCCAGGGTGTTTGCGAATAAACTGAAGAGTTAGTTCATGTAGTTGATGATAGACCTTGTCTTGTGCCAGACGGAAGTCATCGATTTGAACAATGTATTGTTGTTGTTTCTCCAGAGAGATGTTCTTCAACCAGAGGTAATTGATATAACTGTAAAAATCTTGTGTCGGTTGGATGGCTTTAGGGGCGAATTTCGCGGTCAATTCTCGCACGAATTCTTGTTTCTTGGCTCTGTTTGTTTTTTCTCTCTTTGCCCGTTTCGCTGTTAATGGGGTTTCAAACCGGCGCAATCCGATGGCGATGGTAGCGGGGTTGGTTTTACGGGTTTTTCGGGTGCGGTTTTCCCGAATGGGAAAAAATCGTTTGCGACTGCAAACTCGGGTTTGCGCGGAGTGGACAGTTTTATGTGTGCGAGTTGTGGGCATGATATGTTGTTTGCGCGGTTGTTGTGTTATATTTTGCGGGGACAAAAAATGAAATAATTATAGTTTGGATTAATCGGAAGCAAACAGTCATGAATTCCATTGCGATATCCTTTGATGTTTGCAGCACTTTGGAATTGGTGTTGACAAACGACAGGTGAAAGAAATGCATTGCCGATAATGAATTAATGGATGAATTTTACATATGTTTGGACGAACATATTAAAGATCACATTTTAAAACACATGCCAAATTCTTCGTATTTGTTGAGCCTGCACAGAGGAGAACATATAAAATATTATAGCAAAGAATTGAATTCGGATGTCTATTTTACATTGGCTGGTTTATTGCTGGATACCGCAAATGATACAACGCACTTCAAAATACGATTGGAAATGTCCGATGACCCACCAGAAAGTTTATCAGAAGAGAATGTTTGTTCAATACTGTATGAAATCTTTGGCGAACGATTTGAACTGCATTTTTATCATTATAACAGCAAAAAGATGCAGAAGAATCGTATGAATATTGTGTGGATTTCTGCGTTTCTGACATAAAATGCAATTTATTGGCGGAATTGGATTGCGGATTGAAATAATGAGTGTTTGTTGGCGGCGGTGGCGAAAAGCGTTTAAACACAAATTTTTAGGTTATTTCATGTCAAAACCCAGTTTGGCTTGGAAAACAAACTTTCTCGACGGCTCGAGTTTGCAGGCGCAAACAAGTTTTCCCACTAGACCTGCCGCAAAACCCAAACATTATTATGACAAAAAGGCTACAACAACCCGAGAATTTTGGCAGGGTACGAAAGAATATGATGAAAAATACCACACGAATTTTTGGACCACAGATGCAGACGCAAACGTAGAACCAAATTTCCTACTGAAAAACAAACAACCGGAGGGAAGAACCTGGTTATGTCCTGTGTGCAACCATCACATTTTTTGTTCCAAACTTGCCTGTGATGTATGCAATTCACCGAATTCTGGAGCTGAACGAGTTCAAGTCACTTTTACAGGTGAAACCAAACGAGATTATAGGAGAAGAATGAAAGGGATATAAACAGAAGAAACAAAGTAAATGTACATCATGAGTAAAGCAGATGCCGAACTTACCATTTTAGTTGGAATTTGTTTAATCGTTGCGGGATCTTTACTGATACGCGATGGTGTTGACGCGTTACATAGATAAAGGCTTGGTAACATAGAAAAAAGGGTATAATGCACCCATTTTTCTATGTTTGATGTTGTTTTTGTGTTTTCTGGGAATGTTTATGACTATTTCAGTGGACGGTGTGGCGGTTATTAATTAACGGCAGTCGCGGACATATAGGAGGAAATTCGGTGTAATTTGTCATAATCTGGCGTTGCGCAACAAACAAATTCTTCTCCACGAATGAGGGTGTTGATAGTTGGCGTTACCAGAGCTTTCAATGTCTCACAAATATCCAATTTTCCCACGGTTTTTTCAAACTCGATGACTTTTAGATAAAAGTTCACAGCTAATTTATTCGCTATGTTTTTGAATTGAATGGCACAAGTTGGGTCAAACGTGGCTACATTTTCTGAAGATGTAATCAAACTAAACAAAACTATCGCATCATTACACACCTTTTCTATGATTATAATCTTACCTTCGGCGTTCTTGGTCATCTTGTATCTCTGAAAATCTTCTCCCGTCGATATGGTTATTGCTCGCACTAAGACCATGATTTCGTCTTTTGTGGCAGCAGTTCCAGTGATCGTAGCAGTTGTTGTTGGCATCATTTCCATTATTCGTTGTTTACTTATGCTCTTGAATAATTCGACGAAAATTATTTCAATTTTAGTAGGGAACTGAGGATTGGGCTTGCCGTGCAAGCCGTCGTCTCCAAAGGAGACTTCCCCTACGACCCCTCCTTTCAAATATCCTGAGCGGCGGGGGCATTGCTTCCAATTATGAATTAACTCCAAACAGGAGAAAAATGGAATTCATTGGTTACAATTGATGGCGATCTCTCTACCAAACAGGAGAGAAATGGTCCAAAACAGGAGAGAAATGGTATTCATTGGTTACAATCGGCGGCGATCTCTCTGCCAAACAGGAGAAAAACAGGAAGAGAAACTGAAACAAATTAATTCAAACGTAGTGGATCATTAAACTGCAAAATGACTGAAATGACTGAAATTAGCGACACGATTAGCGTCAATCCCAGAGAAGAAACTGAACCTAAAATATATTTCGAAGGATCAACAGAGATAGACTTTACACGTTTTATCGGGCACGAATTGACAGTAATTAACTATTTTGACGAACTGCACAAAAAATTAATGCAAGTATTTCGCGATCTTGGAGCAGATACCGCAAATGTGGAACATTTTGATGACATTACAGCCTTTGGCTTTTCTTATATTGTAGACAATATATTGATTGAATGGGTGTTTTATTGTTCAATTCAAACAACTCGTCCATTTATTATTCCCACAGCGTTGTACCTATGTCCGGAAATATTTGTCAAAGTGGTAATTGGAACGGATGAATATTCTGATTTTGAGCTTGAATTCAAATGTGAGTATAACAACCTCGAAAAAACTAAATTACATTGAGGAGTATATTGAAACCTGTGCGAATAAAATACGAGACTATGTTGCAGACAGAATGATAATGTTGAAATAGTTTGCTGTGTAGTGCAGGGTGTGTGTTATGGTGTGTGGTACGGCGACATAAACCCATCTTGTCGTGAATAATCATGAACGTTTCGCGTTTTGTTTCTTGTTCAAAACATGTAGCTGTGATAACTCCAGAAGGTCGCGTAGTGTGTTGTGGCAGAAATGACGAAGGTCAATGCAATGTTCCTGTGGATTTAGAAAACGTTGTTCAAGTTGTGTGTGGAAATGACTTTACGGTGGCACTAACCGCAGATGGTCGTATTGTTTGTTGGGGCGACAACTCACATCAACAATGTGATATTCCTGCGTTTTCTCAAAAGATTACAACAATTGATTGCGCACATTATTACAGTGTCGCGTTAACTTATGAGGGAAAGGTTATGTATTGGGGATCTGGTGGACATTCGTTGGACGTTTTTCCGAGTGAAACTGTGACCGACATTTGCTGTGGAATAGGGCATGGCGCAGGAATAACTGCAGATGGAAGAGTTGTTTGTTATGGTGACAACACAGATAATCGTTGTCAAGTCCCAGAAGACTTGAAAAATGTCATTCAAGTTGCTTGTGGAAACTTTCATACAGTAGCACTAACCACAGAAGGTCGGGTTGTTTGTTGGGGTGATAATCGTTATCAACAGTGTCAAGTTCCAGAAACGGCTGTAAATATCGCATCTATTTATTGCGGTTCAATTCAAACAATCGCTGTAACAACTACTGGCGACGCCATTCGTTTTGGGAACTTTGACGAAACCAAATATTCAGAAGAATTGAAAAATATCGAGTTTATCAGTTGCAATGGGTATGATGGCATAGCCATAACCTCTAATAACACAGTAATTTGCTGGGGTGATATTGGATATTGTTTACCTGATTTAGAAAATATTGTACAAGTTTGTTGTGGTATTGATTGTTATGTTGCGGTGGATGCTTGTGGTAAAGTATATTATTGGACGCTATGGGAAAATTATGATCCCAATCTTGTTACTATTCCTAAAGATTTAGTTGCACAAACTGGCATGGTTGTATTACTATAATTACGTTTAGTGCTCGACAGCGGTGGTTGTTTGTTGCCTAGTGGTGAACAACTCGCGAACGACCGATTGCATGTTGGGCACTCCTATTTTTTCATATCCAGCAGCATCCGGATGCAATCGTATCAAATATAAATCTCCCTCAATTGTCTGGGCATCAAATGGATATGTGTGCGCGTTTGTTGGAAGTTCAGCGGCGGGTTGTCGCTCAGCGGGATTCGGCGCCCCCTCAGGGGGAGCAATAATGTGCCCATATTTCTCCTGCAAAATATATTTATAGGTATTCAATTGCAGAGCATAATGCCAATAATTTGAATTAGGCAGATACCCAATGTGTGGATTGGTAGCGGTTTCGAACGTGTTCGTTTTCGACATGGTCTTGGCGCGTTTCCAGTCAAATATCATGAGTGTGCCATCTTGTGTGTTGCGATAAATCATGTCAATTGAACCACATATGTGGGCTTCTTCGTGATAGACCATCCATTCCGTGCGAAATGGTTCCAAATCGGGATGATCTGCGACGAATTGCAGAAAATATTCCCATTCTTTGGTTTGATATATGGCGGGAGTATCTTCTGGGGTTTCAGCGGGCGTTTCTTCTGGTGAAGGGTCAAAAGTGTCTGTTGCATCGGCATCAACATCGACTTCAACCGTCTCATATTCCGAATAATATTGTTCCAATAATTCGCGGTGAGTATAACCTGCTGGAAGCTGAGGATTATTGTAAAAACATTCTATTGCAAAGTGCATTTCTGTGCCGGCTCGGGAAGCTTCTTCGCCGTTTTTTGCCCAACCAGCTTTGATTTCTTCGGGAGTTTTCCCCCAATAAACATTGCTGGGTCCCCACTTGCGGCTGCGCATTATGTTGCTTATAACTTTGTCCGCATCAAACTGAGGAAATTGGTGATGTATCCAGGTGGTTACGGACACATATTGCGCATCTGGCGGCGATTCTGGCGCAGTTATGGTATATTTATGTCCTTCTTCCTGAAAAGATATAAATATATCGCGTTCATGGGCATTTATTGCGGCGAGATTAGCGGCGTTTGTCAGCATTTCAGGGTCGAGTGCAGGGGACGCTGGTTGATATATGTTCAATAAGTTCATTCAGTTTTTTAAATAAATGCAATTAGCAATTTATTTTATGCCAAACGTAAAACTACGGAGGAATTTGTAAAAAATGCTGTGGAAATTCATGGATCTAAATATGATTATTCAGAAGTAAAATATGAACATTCTGGAACAAAAGTTACTATAATATGCAAAACTCATGGCATTTTTTTACAAAAACCTAGCAGTCACATTTTTCAAAAATCTGGTTGTCCAAAATGTTCGGCAATGTACAGTCCCACAACTGAAGAATGGATTAAAAAAGCTATTGAAATACACGGAGTCGTGTATGATTATTCGGCAGTAAAATATAAAAATACAAATAAAAAAATTACAATTATATGCAAAACGCATGGTGAATTTCAACAAAAACCAAATAGTCATGTTTCGGATAAAAGTGGTTGTTCAAAATGTGTAAATTGTTACATACCAACAACCAAAGAGTGGATAGAAAAAGCCATTGAAGTACATGGAGACACGTATGATTATTCTGCCACTGAATATAAAAATCTAGTTTGAAAATAACAATTATATGCAAAATACACGGAAAATTTCAACAAACGCCAAGCAGTCATATTTCACAAAAAGCTGGATGTTTAAAATGTTCAAAAATTTATATCCCAACAACTGCGGAATGGATCGAAAAGCAATTCGTGTTCATGGAACCATATATGATTATTCAGCAGTAAAATATAAGACTGCAAGTAAAAAAGTTACTATCATATGCAAAACTCACGGCGAATTTCAACAAATGCCAAGTAGTCACATTTCTCTAAAACAAGGTTGTCCAAATTGTACATCACGAATATCAAAAATACAAATTCATTGGTTAGAATTTATGTCCAAAATGAATGGTGTTACAATACAGCATGGAATGAATAAAGGTGAATTTAGAATACCAAAAACCAGATATTTTGCAGACGGGTATTGCCAAGAAACGAACACGATATATGAATTTCACGGGGATTATTGGCATGGAAACCCGTCAAAATACAAAGCAAACAATACGAGCTATTACGGAAAAACATTTGGTGAATTATACGAAAAAACACTGAAAAAAGAAAATAAAATACGCTCTCTTAATTATAATTTAGTGACTATTTGGGAAAGTGAATGGTTGTTATTAAACCAAAGAGTTAAAATGTTACAGAAAAAGTATCGCGAACGAATAAGTCAAAACGATAAAACTATTGTATTATGCGAAGAATGCAATCAAACTGTGCGCCAACCATCCAGAGAGAAAATATGTGTTTAACGTATGTCTGGTCGACCTCATCCAGAAAAACAGATGATTTATGACATATCCAGCAGGGATGCGTTCCACAACCTTTTGCGTGAAAATTTAGGATTAATTATACTGAAACTTGGCGCAGAATGGTGTGGACCTTGCAAACGAATTGAACCGATTGTTCACAGCTTCTTCGCCACAACACCACCAGAAGTCATTTGTGGAGACATTGATGTGGACCGTTCGTTTGATTTGTATTCCTATTTGCGGTCCAAAAAAATGGTCAACGGTGTGCCGGTTATGTTGTGTTATCGCAAAGGCAACACAAGTTTTATTCCTGACGAATCGGTCACTGGCTCAGACCCAAGTTCTTTGCATGAATTCTTCTTACGCTGCGGTCGACAATTGGCTGCCGTAAAATCCGCGGAAGGTCGGGCGTAAATTCGTGCGCGCAGTAAATTTAATAATAACAAACACAATCACCAAAATTAGGACATTCGATTAAATAATTATTTTTGCAACTAACCATCGTAAGCGAATGAGTAAATGGTTGTAATTTAGTTAATTTGTTTGAATGACAGATTAAACTTTTTAAAGATTCTGGAAACAAAGGCAAGTCATACAGTGCGTTTTGAGAACAATCAATATATATCGCATCTTGTGGAAAATTATTTAATTCCGTTAATTCATTGGTTGCCAAATTTAATATTTTTATTGAGTCAGGCAACTTATACACATTTTTTAATTTATTATTACTGCAGCATAATTTAGTCAATTTGTGCAAATTTTCAACATCTAATACTTCCAATGCGTTACTTTCACAATGCAATTCTTCCAAATTTGGACAATTTATTGACACTGCAGTCAGCTTATTGTAATAGCAATTTAGTTTTTTTAATGACGGACATAACCGTAAATCACACAAATCATTGTTTGAACAATCCAAACAATCTATTTTTAAGACCGACACATCCAGAAAAGTTAATAAATTATAACTACAATTTAATTGTTTTAATTTATTAGGTAAATTCGCAACATTAACATTTGTTAATTTATTTTTGCTTACATCCAATTTGTTGCACGCAAAATCGGATAAATTCGGGAGTGTTGTTAAATTATATTCTGATAAGTTCAACACACTTGAATGTTTGTTTTCATTCAAATATAATTCAATATCTCGTTTTGCAGGTTTATTGACGGTTTCGCAAGCCATTGTTTGTTAAATTAGCGTGTAAATTCAAAAAATCATTCAATTTTTTCCGCACTTAAACAGAAGATAATTGGTATAGTAAATAAACCGAGTTTGCAGTCGCAAACGATCTTTCCCTATGGGAAAATGGTCGTGATCGAGAGAAAAAATTTTGGGTGAAGTGGGGGGCGAGTTATTCGCGCAGCCGCCATTCCGTGCGTCCAGGTTATTAACTGAGGTTCATGCAGTTGATTGCATGTTGTGTGTTCGATTCGGCTTTTTGCTATGGATTTCGCAGGCTTTGACAGCATGTATTGGTGCGAATTATCCAACACAATTTCAACGACAGGCGCATTTCCCGCAATGTATTGTTCGCCGGTTCTCACGTCTCTCCATAAATAATTTACTTTTGAATAATAGTTCGCATAACAAACATTCATGTATTCGTACGTTGAAGTCATAAATATTTACATTACAAAAAACTTATAAGATAAACGCTTACTATATGCCGCCGTCTGCCGCAGTTACAAAAAGAAAACGCTGCGGTCGTGGTACTCGTTGTAATAAAACGGCGCAAAAATGAAAAGATTTTTTCCACAACCCGGAAAATCAAAAAAGTCAAAACCTGCCACCAAATGGAAACAAAACGCATCGAAAGTTGTAATATTAAAATACTAATTTACAAAAATATAATTCGCGACATTGAGTTCAAGTTCACGTATGATTGTGGAAAAAACGCGTCCTTTTATTTTGTGAGAATTATCAGAGGTAAAAATAAGGATAAATTTAAATGTACATGGGCGTATATTAAAACCTCAGATGATGAAGCAATGACCACAATGTCAAAAACAACAAAATACTTAAAAAACCATGGGTACGAAATGCCGACATATCATTCGATTGTTGTAAATCTTCGGATTGTTGCAAATCTTCAGATGGTTACTTTCGGTTCAGAAGATATTATTTATAAACAGGAAAACGAACCTTGTCCAGAAAACGTTTTGGATGCCATCCGCGAAATATACCCAGAAGAACAAGTAATACTTATGTAACTGCACATATCACAAAAAACAAGTGAGCGGGCTTAAACAGAAGGTAAACCAAATTCGTATTAAACTGTACATTAAACTATACATACTATGAAATGACCGTCGCATCTATTGTGTCATGCCATCCAATAATATGTTCCGTTTGGCTGTTGTTTTTTGTTGCCGCAGCAGCGCGAATGTGGATACATTGGCGGTTTGGTTTTTGGGCGATTCAACCGGTATTTCACGTATATGATCTGCCATATTATTTCGCATCACCGCGGATTATATTGGACATGGGCGCAGAAGGTATCCGACGTGGAAAATACACAGATGTTGCGCGAGTATCTTATGTGGAAATGTCGGCGGTGTCGGTGTCGTCTGGCGCGGCGAGCACGAGGGCAGCAACAGGATATATGTATCAACAATTCATGCATTTGATTCGGGAACATTATTTGCAACGCGGAGAGAACGTTTTCGCCCCAGGATGGAAACATGTCATGCCATATTTCGAAGGACATGATGCTCCTTGTTTTCTCTCTGTGTACAACAAACCAGAATGTCTTGCCTATCATGGTATCGGTGGTGCGGAATCCACCCAAGTTTGTTTGCGTTCTGCGGTCATCGGTGCGATTACTTCACGACCGTTGACCGTGTGGTTTTCTGACGTGGGTGTTATACCCGCGTATTATGTGGATTATTTGTGTGTTAACCGAAGACATCGTAAAAGCGGCATTGCTCAAACCTTGATTCAAACCCACGAATATTATCAACGTCGTGGAAGTCGTGGTGCCATTCAAGTTTCTTTGTTCAAGAGAGAAGATGAATTGACCGGAATTGTGCCCCTGTGTGTATATTCAACCTATGGCGTCATGTTGTCGTCGCTGTCGTTGGGGTTGGCGGGGTCGTCAGGGGCTGCCCTTGCAGGGTGTTCGTTGTTAAAAATAACCCCTTCGGCACATCTTTCTCTCTATGTAGACGCCATAGCTGCGGCAAAAACAGAAGGTCGTCACGATGTTGTTATTACTCCAGCTTTGACAAATGTTATGGGGCTGTTGACCAGCGGAAACATATTTATGTATGCGTTGGTGAATGGAGGTCGCACAATTGGAGTATATTTGTTTAGAGATTCAGCGGTGTCTGTTGCTCGTGACACACCTGTTTTGAGTTCTTTTTGTTCTCTCTGGTGTGAACCTGGGGGAGATTTGCCGACAGGCAAAGCTCATTTGCGAGAGTCAAAGGAAGATGTTGAAATGTTTGTTGCAGGATGGCATCACGTTTGTCGGGCAATTGCCGTCGCAGAGTTTACAGGTGTGCGCGATGTGTGTGTTGCTGTGGAATCCATCGGTGACAACACTCGGATTGTTTCAGATATTATTTCTGGCGGTGGTGGAGGTCGATCTGGTGAGATTATTGTCAGTCCCACAGCGTATTTTTTGTATAATTATATTCATCCGACAGTTTCCGCGTCGAGGTGTTTAATTATTAATTAAGTAGGGAACCCAGGATTGGGCTTGCCGTGCAAGCTGTCGTCTCCTTAGGAGACTTCCCCTACGACCCCTCCTAAGTAAACAACCCACCACAAGATTTTGTTTAATTTCACGGCGAATTCTCGTGCATTCACTTCTATTGGTTTGTATCAAAACCTGCATAAATATACCTGGATCGCGTAATATAATGGCAGAACTGGGACACACATACACAGGAAAAGAATTCAATGAATTGTATCCAACGGCGATATTTTTCAAACTTATTAAACCAATCGAATCAGTTAGCTGGACACATGACATGTTTACCGCCTTTCTCTCTTTGTTTAGCAACGGGTGTGAGAGAAAATTCGGGAGTCATGGGTTCGTGTACACAGATGGTTTAAATATTGACACAATCCCATTCAATCCGCAGGGAAGTTGTTCCGCTGGAGGATTATATTTCACAGATTCCGCTAATTTGACGGGGTTTTTAGAAACCAAGCACACACATGTTGCACAAGTAATTATACCCGATGACGCGCGCGTTTATGTCGAAGAACACAAATGTAAAGCCGATAAAATACTGTTGAAATTACAAGACGCATGGACGATTGATCATTGGAAATCATATGTTCGACCACAATGTCCCGGTGTTTGTTTTCCTGTTTCGCCGCCGTCACCGCTGTCGCAATTAGACAAAGACACGATATCGCGCATCTTTCACATAGGTTATTCAAATTAAATCTGGGACAAACGCAGAGTATGTCGAAGGGTTAACCGTGTATAGTTCTGTTTGGGTTAATATGGCATATCAATCGAAGTAATTTGGCGTTGAAAGATGTATTATTTTATCTGCAGCAAAACTGGAGGTAAAATAATGTGTTGTTGCAAACGTGCGTAACAATTAACGTTTCGCTGATTTTTTTGTATTTTTCTTTGTGCCACGACTGCTGCCTAGTCCGCCGCCTTTCAAACAAACACACAGAGAACATCCACAATTTGAGCGATGTCCTTCACAGGGGTCAAAACTAGTGGCTTGTTCCACAGCTCGTTTGGATTTATATTCTGTCCAAGACACGATTTTTGGTTCCGGTGGCGGCGCGGTTGTGTCGGCGTCGTCGGTGTCAGAGGTGGCAGCCGCTGCTGCATCCAATTTCTCTCCTTTTTTCACCGCAGAATCCACATATAATTCCTTTAAAAGGGTGCCAACTAGAAACGAGCCTTCGTGTTGATTGACTGCACCCAACTCAATTTGATGCAATACATCAATGAATTTGTGCAATATTTCGATACTGATTTCCTCTTTCCGAAGCTTGTTGTAAATATCCGTGTAAAATGTAAACAAAAAATAACATTCTCTCGCACTTTCTTCGTGAATTCGCTGGTCATCTCCGCGATGTTCGGCTATAATCCGAAGCATTCGGTTCACATCATCCCGAATACATTGACTATGTTTCAATTCTCGGATAGATTCCGTGTAATCAACGGTACCATTTGCCTGAATCATTTGGTTTAACTGCAGACGTTGGGCGTCGTTCATGGCTGGTGTGGTGGCGGACATGATACATTGTTCGTGTGGTAGGTTTATGCGGATTTTCACGCAATGTGCAGAAAAAACTGAAATTAGTTGCGTACAAAACCCAAGTTTTAATCTCATTGAAATTTACACAGATGTGGGTAGATTTTATAGCATTGATAACCCCCTATACTCATTAAATCACAAATTACAGAAGCTGTCGCACTCGCAAAGTGATACATGTGTTGCAAGAAAAAGAGAATGCATCGCGAGAAAAGCCAAAGAAAAAAGCGATAGATTAGCAAAAGTAACTAGTAAAGAATACATCGCAAGAAAAGCCAAAGAAAAGAGTGACAGATTAGCAAAAGTAACTAGTAAAGAATACATCGCAAGAAAAGCCAAAGAAAAAAGCGATAGATTAGCAAAAGTAACTAGTAAAGAATACATCGCAAGAAAAGCCAAAGAAAAGAGTGACAGATTAGAAAGGTGGCAGAAAAAGACTTACTTATAAGGAAATAATTTCAGCATATTTGTGTTGTATATGGAATTATTTGGGTCATGGGAATTCGCACCAACACCAGTTCCAAAACATGTTGCGCCACCTGTGCGCTTTGCGCGACGAGTTTTTTTGCGGTGTTGGTGGCGGTGGTAGCGGTGGTGGCTGCGACTGCGACCGCCTGTCATGTCTTCTCCAGATGTATACCCATCGCTGCTTCTAGGGGTTGACGTGGCTAAATCCGAAGTCGCCAACGAACTGAAGGAATCTCGTATGGATTCCAATTCTGGATCTTGTGCAGCTGTTGGTTGACCTTGGTTTGTTGCGGCGGTGGTGTCACCATCGAAAATATGCGCATCCAATAATTGAATTGTTGCCAATTCTGGATCTCCCGTGGCATCTAATGCCGAAGTTATTTGATTAAATGGTATGTTTGTTTCTCTCAGTGTCGTCAATTGATATTCTGTGATGCCTCGGCTTCGCAAAGTTTGTTCCTGTTCCGGCGTGAAACCTACCCCGCCATGCATTCGGCGGTTGCGTCTTCGCGAATGACGCACACGTTTCTTCTGGGTTCGTCTGCGATGACGCGTTCTTCTAGACATACATTCTGTGGCTATTTGGTATCTCTGTGCTGACATCCAGCATAAAAACCTGGCATTAACATTCTTTTTGATTTCGCCATGGGTGGAATCAAAACAGGGATCGTTTTGTTTTCTAACAAAAGTATATGGCAAATTTCGACGTTGGTGAATTAATCAAACGAATCGTGAAATATTTAGTGGAAGGGTTAATGGTTGCTATTGCCGCCTATGCCATTCCGAAACATTCCATCAATATTGAAGAAATTATATTGATCGCGTTGACAGCTGCCGCGACATTCAGCATTTTGGATGCTTATGTACCAAGTATGGGTGTATCTGCGCGATCTGGTACAGGATTGGGTATTGGATTGAATTTGAGTGGTTTCCCGATGTAGTAGGGAACCCAGGTTCCCCTACGACCCCTCCTAAAGAGTTTCAAGTCTCGGAAGCGCCCTTGCGGGCGCCACCTTCGCTTGAAACACGATTAGCAAACTTCATAGTGAATGCTAGATCATTCATTATTTTACATTTTTGGTTTTTTAGTTTGAGAAAGCCAAACTAAAAATAACTCCTCAAATATAATTTGCAATTATGGAACCAACCGAGAACACGCAAACAGAAGACACGCAAACAAAAATTTTGTATTGTTCTGCAACTGCAGATGGTCAAGAGAGAAACGCAAGTGGTCGTTGTTGGACTGGTTACGCCGCGGCTGCAGCCAATCGTAAACGAATTGAAAGTCAACGTTGGCAATTTGGCGTGGAATCATATCCGCACGAAGTTCAATTGGAGTTCATTTCTCGGCTGTCTGGGTCAGCGGCGATCGGAACAGAGGTAACCTATGTTGATGCGGTTGTATTGAAAACCATTCGACAACAAATCCTTCGGAAACTACAGGGATATAAGTATCAAGACACCATGAAACATCGGTTGGTATCTTGTGACGAGGACGAAGACATTTCTCTCCAGGGTGTTCTGAAGGAAATGTTGGATTCACGTTTGATCTGCAGATATTGTTCCAAACAAATGTTTGTGTTGTACGACATCGCCAGAGAGATGTCTCAATGGACGATTGATCGAGTGGATAATTCTGTGGGTCATGTCGAAGGAAATTATCATTTGGCATGTTTGGGATGCAACTTGAAACGACGCCGGCGATCCGACCGGGACTTTTATGTGACAAAACGCGCGGTCATTATTCGGCAGGGATATGTCGCCGCTACGGGGGACGCAGAGGACAACGTGTCAGAGGAAACAGAAGAAAAAACATTGGCGATTTGACTGAGATTGACTGCGAGTGGCAGAAGATAAAAGAAAATTAGTGGCGAATAGGTGGTCAGTTGGTAACGAAATTTACTGTGATTTTGGGCAATTCAACAGAAGATAAAAGAAAATTAGTGGCGAATAACAACCATTCAACAGAAGATGTAAAGAAAATTAGTGGTGATATTAACTGTAGATTGCAGAGAAATTAGTGGCGAATTGCGACTTGTTCAACAGAAGATGTAAAGAAAATTAGTGGCGAATTGTGACTTGTTCAACAGAAGATGTAAAGAAATTGGTGGCGAATTGTGACTTGTTCAACAGAAGATGTAGAGAAATTGGTGGCGAATTGTGACTTGTTCAACAGAAGATGTGAAGAAATTGGTGGCGAATTGTGACTTGTTCAACAGAAGATGTAGAGAAATTGGTTGTGATTTGACTGGAGATTGGAGAGAAATTCATGGAACAAAAAATGTTGGCGAACGGTGGCGAGATTAACTGTAGATGTAAAGAAATTGGTCGCGGCATGAGTGAACTCTATCACCCTTTCTCTCTCTTTTACGGATGTCATTGACTGGATAGAGGAAACATGTCCGACAAGACCTAATCCTAGGAGCAGCAGCAGCAGGCAGCAGGAGGTGGGTATGGCAATAAAAAGTAGGTAGGTAAACACCCCCCCCTATTTTTTATTGTTTTTGGGCGTTTGTTCACTTGATCAATCACAGGTTAACAACCCGAAAGTCGTTGTATGCACCACATGGCGAAGATCGCACCAACTGAACATTAATTTGTTTGCCTATTGGTAAATTTTTTTCTATCAAATGGTATTTTGCGGGTCCATAATTCAATTCACTGTACAATACCATACCTTCTTTAGTAACTTCGTTGTCATTAAATGACACATAAATTCCCATTTCTCCATGTTTGGTGATTGTTGCCGGCGTTGTTGTCATTCTTACTTTATTTGGTTGATGACATTTGTTTATTTTCAAAAAAACGATCTCAATTTTTTTGCGGTAGCAAAACAATTCGTTTGCGACGCAAACTCAATTTTTTTTCAATTCTCAAAAACTTTTGACGATCGAGGCATCAGCAATAAAAAATAAGGGGTGTTTACCTACCTACTTTTTATTGTTTTTGTTTTTGTTGCTATGTTGGAGCTGAGTGTTTATGCCTCGTCTTCATCTTCTTCGATATCGTAGAATTCAACTTCGCCAGTTGCTTCATCATAGGTGCCGACTTGTTCCATTACTCCTTTAATAATATCGAAAACATTTCCGTCTTTATCAACACTAAATCTGCCTTCGCCCTCTATTTCGATGTATCGAAACTCAGGTTCTGGGGCAGCTGCTGCAGTGGCTGCCGAAGCTTTCGCACCACCTTTCGCGGCTTTCGCGGCAGCTTTTTCGGCATCTTTGAGGGCTTTAGCAGCAGCTTTTTCGGCATCTTTGAGGGCTTTAGCGGCAGCTTTTTCAGCTTCTTTAGTGGCTTTGGCAGTCGAGGCAGCTGGCGCGACAGCAGCAGTGACACCGCCAGCCAAAGCTTCAATGGCATCAACAGCCGGCTCAACCTTGATGGTTCTTGGTCTACCGCGAGGTCTAGCTTCTTTTGGCTCTTTTGGCTCGCCTTTGCTGGGTCTGCCTCGTTTGACTTCAACTACTTCAAAATGCTCCGGATCTAGGGTGATTCCGAGAGTTTTTGCATGAGCAACGATTTCTTCGCGAGTCCAGCCTTTTTTTTCCATGAATTTTGAATATCGTTCAACTTTTTTGCCTGTTGGGTCTTGATATTCGTACAAACCACAAGCCATTCGATCATGCACAGTTCCGAATTTTGGGTTCGGATCCGCGTTTTTTGTCATTTCTTGCGTGCATTTTTCACAATATTGCGCACCAGTTTTTTTGTTTGGGCATTGCGTGTACAATCCCGAGTTTTTTAGGATAACTTCACATAAACTATTACTTACCTCGCCATTGAATGGCAATATGTACTTACCTTCTTTTGCGGCTTTTGGAGCTTTTGCAGTAGCCGCAGGAGCTTTCACAGGAGTTGCGGTAGATTTAGTGGCAATGGCTCTTTCGATAGCCGCTTCAAATTCATCGCATCTTCTGATGATAGACCCCTTTCTGGCTTGCAAATATGCCAAATACTCACGCATTTGTTCCTCAGTCTGAATAGTAGTAATAGTTGCTGACATTGCTGACATTGTTAAAGTTTCACTTAATTGTTCAATTGGTTGATGTCTTTCGTAAATTCCAGAAAATCATTTCAATTTTTTAAGGAAACCCAGGTTTCCTTATGATCCATCCTGAGCGGCGGGGACAAGCCCCGCGCGCCCGATCAATCGAAGAAATGCTCGCTCGCATTTTTCTTAGAACATTGTTCGTGGATTTGAGTGGATTTGAGTGGATTTGAGTGGATTTGAGCTCGAACATTTTTCAATTGACCAGGCGAGCGGGGCTTGTCCCCGCCGCTTAGAACAATTGAAAGGAGGGGTCGTAGGGGAACCTTGGTTCCCTACAAAAATTGAAATGAATTTCGTGGATTTACGAAAGGCATCAATCAATCGACAGACAGAATGACTTCTACTAACTCAGAGACAATGCTTTACATTCATTTCGTGGACAACGCCGTAACAGAACATGACCTCAGGTACGTATTTGAACATTTAGTGAATATTACAGCCTTAGAATTTGTATTAAATCGTACAACATCTAAAAACATTCCTCACAAATCCGCGATTATTCATTGCGAGTTTGTGAATAAAGAGTTTGAAGAAGCCATTATTGGTGGAGCATCTGAAAAAATATACTATAATCCCACAAGTTACTGGACAGTAACCAAGTATAATCAAAAACCTTCTGCTGCTGTTGCTGGCGCCAAACCCGCTGGAAAAAATCAGAGAAAAGTTCGATTGAATTTGACTCCTACCACTGTGCAACCAACCGCAATATTGAAAAGAAAAGTTGTGGATGGTATGAGTTATAAATCAGTGACCGCAGCCAGTTTGCCAGAACCAGCGCCTATCGAAACATTAAAAAAAGTAAATGTTCAAGAATTATTCAAGTCCGCAGCTGCCAAGCCAACGGCTACTTTAACAGAAGAGGAAGCTGAAGAATTGGAACAGTTGATGGATGCAGAAGAAAAAGAATACACTCAAACTGATGAAATAAACAAATTAAATGGCATTCTTATGCAACAACATGGATATATTCAATATTTGGAAACCATGTTATATCAGCAACAACAGCCATTGTTGTATACTATTCCAGAACAAATGGTATAAACATCTTGACCACACATAAAAACGGTTCCCTTCGGGGAATCTTTTTATTTGTGTCGGGTGGATTATCAATTATCGGCAGTGGAGGGTGGCGAGTTCAACTATCTCTCCACTGCACTTGGCTGCTTTTACTCTGCTGGGTTTAATCCGAGTATTGCTTCGCGGGATTTGATTTCATAGGAGCAGCAGCAGGCAGCGCCGGGGAAGATAATTCATTAAGATAGTGACGAGTAAGATGTCTCTCTTCCTCCCCTTCCCCCGCAGAGAAATGGTTGGTTGTTTTCTTTTTGGCGAGCGCAGCGAGCCCGGCCGGCAGGAGACGAACTCAGAAGATAAATGTTGTTTCAATCACTCTATCGCGACCAATTTATTCCAATTCCTCTGTGTTGGCGGCGAAACAGAAGATAAATGTCCAATAAATGTGTTTCACCTGATTGTTGGCGAATTATCTTCGCCAACCCAGAAGACAATTGTGTTGAATGGAAATTGTTTGTGGTTCTTTTTCTCCCCCTCTTCCTCCCCGGCTGGAGAGAAATGGTTGGTTGTTTTCTTAGGCGAGCGCTAGCGAGCCCGGCCGGCCGGCAGGAGACGAAACAGAAGATAAATGTTGTTCATTGGAATTGTTGGAAGTTCGGTTGTGAACGAGATCGGAGAGAAACTTTGACCAAATCCAGAAGAAATGGCATTGATTGGAAAATGTCTGTGTTGTCTTTTGGACAAATGTTGTTCATTGGTGTTGTTGGAAGTTGGTCTCGAACGAGATCGGAGAGAACTTTCGCCAAATCCAGAAGAAATGGCGACTGTTGTTTCTCTCTTTCGCTGCCAACCCAGAAGACAATTGTGTTAAATGGAAAATATTTGCAGTTCTTTCCCCTCCCTCCCCAGCAGAAGAAACGGTTGGTTGTTTTCTTCGGGCGAGCGCTAGCGAGCCCCGGCCGGCCGGGAGACGAAACAGAAGATAAATGTTGTTCATTGGAATTGTTGGAAGTTCGGTTGTGAACGAGATCGGAGAGAAACTTTGACCAAATCCAGAAGAAATGG